>Ga0307379_10000520_pt1 | contig 64110 bp, 120 predicted proteins | sample UN2MG_FD_202237 | JGI IMG/M metagenome (GOLD analysis project Ga0307379, IMG submission 202237) | Soil microbial communities from Risofladan, Vaasa, Finland - UN-2 | ecosystem: Environmental > Terrestrial > Soil > Coastal area > Acid sulfate soil | place: Finland: Risofladan, Vaasa | collected... | reverse complement strand
ATGTTAATGGTAAAGACTATGAGGGTGGTGAAATCTATGCCAAACTCCGAAGGGTCGGGGATTGTAAATAAAACTTGACAGTAACCAGTGTTGGTGTATAATAGAACGTACATCAACAGAGGAGAACACCATGACAGTTCAAGTAGAATTAGAAGCAGGGGAAATGGTAATCGTTCCTGATAGTATAGCCCGGAAGATTATGGAAGTAACCATGAGTCTCTGTGAAGAAATGTATAACATGGAAGATGATGAACTGAGACCGCAACTCGGAGAAATCCGAGACCTTCTGGATGGTTATAACCTTCTCAAGAGGAAATAATGAAAGCACTAATTAATTTATTATTTTTACTTACACTCGGTGTGGCTATAGCCGCTGTTGCTCTGTTCTTCTTTGGTATAGAGCCGGTTAACTGGCAGATGCTATCTTTGACGGCTATAGTACCCGGTGTATTATTCCTTATACTTGATGTATACCAGCGAGGTCGTCCTGATGAAAAAGTATAACTCAGTAGCACTCATAGCATTCACCGTCGAACATGATGATGAGAAGGAACCTACGGCTGAAGAACTCCGGGCTGGGTTAGCAAGACGGATGAAACTACTTGACAGTGAAGGTGATGAAGGGTATGTTGAAGCTGTAGGTGGAGACATCACCGATACCGTGGAGACATTAACATGAATATAATGACAAGGGAAGAACTCACTGAATGTATTCTGGGTAGTCACGTGGGCTTCGAGGGATACAGACAATACGGTGACGGTCGGCATTATGAGTTTCATATTATTGTGCGTGATGCCGATGCTCACAAACTTACCGCTCACATGATAGCCGCGAGAGCGAAAGCAGAAGAAGATGCGAAGCCGAAGCCTAAAAGTTTCGTATGTAGTTTTGTATCTGAATACAAAAGGGAGGCTGTTTGTGCCAACACATGAAGAAATACTAGCACTACCTACACCCCGGCTACTTGCTTACTACCAGAAGTACCGGGGTTATGAGTGGGATGGATATCCCGATGAGGAATTGTTGGACTATCAAATAGCCCGCCGTGATTGGATGAAAAAACTCCGGGTGGAACTCAGTAAACGGAATCACGTGCCAAGAAAATGAAAGACTTTTACCTATTGATAGATGATGTCCGGGGTGTGGATCACGTTGGGGAAGTTGACCTCATCGCTAGAACCGCCTCAGATGGCCGTGACGCCCTGTTAAACAATCAGGTTACTCATCTATACATAGATAATGATCTAGGTTCAGATCAAGACATGGAAGGGATACAGATACTTGAATGGGCTCGTGATAACAACTGCGTCCCCGGGCATGTAAGTATTGTGTCATCTAACCCCCCAGCGAAGAGACGTATGGAAGCTGTGTTGTTCTTTGACTTGGGGTATACTTACCATTCGAGCACCGGGTGGTGGTACTAATTTTTTTTAAAGGGGAAATGACCCTCCATCCCCCCAACCGCCATCCTAGTTTACAATCTAATTTACAGATTGTCAATAAATATAATTTACAGATTGAGTAAAAAGGGGTTGTAATTTACAAAGCAGTAGTGCATACTTCAAGGGAATTTAAACGAGGAGAAAATTATGGGTTATACACATTATTGGAACAATGCAGAATTCACCACGAAGCAATGGGACGCCCTCTCCAAAGATGCGACTGCATTATTTGGGCACTGCAAAATGGAAGGTATTCTATTAGCAGAGGAATATGATAAACCCAACACTCCGCCTCATATAGGTATGGAATGTATATTGTTTAATGGTCAGGGTGATGAGGGACATGAAACTTTTATGTTGGAAAAAACACCCAATGAATCTAATTTTTGTAAAACCGCCCGCAAGGATTACGATGTAGCTGTTGTAGCCCTTCTTCATATAGCGGCATACCACAACCCTAAGTTAATCTATACGTCTGACGGTGAGGTTGATGAGCTGGCAGATGGGGTTAAGCTGGGTAATAATATCATCAATAGGTTTAAGACCGGTCAGGTAATAGATGGTGTATGTGATGAACTCCCAGATTTACCGGGGTTGACATTACATACAAAATAGTTGTATAATAGAACTTCATTAATCAGCAAGGGTATTACCATGAGTTATGTCATACGTAAGCGAGGAGTGGTAACCGGAAACTTCCCCAGAAAGGAAGAGTTCCATGCAGCAGTACTGGCGTGCTTGGCACTGGCCAAACAACTCTACCCGGAGTTTGAAGCTAAAATGTCTGGCGATCATGTATCTATTGTGTACTTCAACACTGGTACGACGGCTGGATATATGAAACGTAAAAATATTGGTCACCGCGTAGTGTACAACCTTGAGTACAACACCAAGGCCATGGAACTGGGGTGGGATCATACCTTTTACAATACCATCCCCCATGAGATAGCTCACCTTGTAAACATTGTAATCAATGGTCGATATGAGGCGTCTCACGGTCCTAAGTGGAAGCGTATATCTAAGAGACTTGGATGCTCCGGTGAGAGATGTCATTCGATTGATATACCCAAGCAGAAGCGTCGTCCCGTGAAACGTGTACTGTATATTGCCACATGTGGTACTGAAGTTAAACTTACCATGAATATGCACTACAAGATACAGGACCGAGGCCAAGTTCGAATACTCCGAGGAACCGGTGGCAAGATAAATGCTGACTGTTTCACTGGAGAGATGTGCTATTAACACTAACGCTTGCGTTATTGCCGGGGGTGGGCCCTTGACAATAACGTAAGCTAAGAGTATATTAAAAGACTAACTAAGGATAATGACAATGAATAGATCTTTCATGATATGGTTTCTCACACTAGTGTTGTGCACCGGTTGGGTATTTTATGAAAGGAATGCTGTAGCTAATACACAATACAGTCTTCCCCTTACCCTTACGAGCCCGTCTCCAGCTACCAATGTATGGGGGCGGAGTATCGACGCGTCTGATGAGGCATTAAGATGTCTGGCGCTAGATATCTATTTTGAATCCCGCAGTGACCCTATAGCAGCCCAGTATGCAGTCGCTGACGTTGTCATGTACCGTTTACTACACTACAATTTCCCGAGCACTGTATGTGGTGTTATCAAAGACGGCATCTACCCGGCTTGGAATAAAACAGTACCCTATAAGTATAGGTGCTCGTTCACGTGGTGGTGTGACAGAAAGTCTGACATACCTAAAGATGAAGAAGCTTATGTGTTGGCCATGAAGATAGCTACGGATGTGTTGACTAACGTTGACTACGTGCCCGTACTCTCGTATGCATTGTATTATCATGCAGAGTATGTAAGTCCGGGGTGGGATAAGAAGTACCTAGTTAGAAAGCTGGGGACCCATTTCTTTTATACTCGAACTTAACTTTAATCAAGAAGGAAACGTAGTATGAAAAATCAACTCTCTTTAAAGAAGCCCGCAAGGTTTGTTTTCTGTAACGCTGGTACGATATTCCAGTTTGAACCCAATGAGGTACCCGGGTTTAATAAGAACGGTCCGACCATGATGCAGATACACGCCCGGATGACCCTCGACGCTAATTATAGTGGGAAGAAGGATGTCTATATTCTAGACTCTTCGGGGGTCCCATTCTCTACTGAGGACCTTAAGAGCTGGTCTCGTAACACAGCCGCTCAAATGAAACACAAGGAGGGTGGCCGTAAAAAAGTTTGACTCGTGCCCCCAAACGTAGTAACATTCAATTAACATAACTGTAGTATGAGGTACAACATGACTAAGCATAAGCAAAGAGATAAGTTAGTAACGGTAAACGTTCCTGAATTACTATTCCTGAACTTTCTGGTGAATATACCTAGGGGAACTTCTCCCGTCGTCGATAAGGCGAGATCAATTGTTCCACGCGCCCGTGGGCGGGGACTTACACGAGTCCTACGAGATATCTCGAATGAGGAGTGGAATGATCTGTATAATATCGTAGCACAACTTCGAACGCGTATCAAAGGGGCGGCGGTGATCAAGGCGGAGAGCCGTGGTTCTCCCAGACGTGATGAGTTACGTGCGGCCCTGATGTGTGCCACTGTGATGGCTGGGAGAATGGAAAAGCTGGGTGTTGATAACCCAGTCCCGTACGGTACTAAGAAGGCCAAGGTAGCTCCAGCAGTGACTGCCGTCGAAGATGATGGTGACGACGCTGCTGTACAAGATCTATTACAAAAGATATTCTCACCGGTAACACTGGAAACCGTCGATGACACGGAAGAGGTGAATCCCGAAGAACTGAAGGGCTTCGGTGATGATCTTAAAATCAACAAGTCTTAATTGACATGTAGAGTGAGGGGGGCTATACTGTCCCCTTAACTCTTGGAGAATGACATGGACCTGATAAACATATATGCTATAACAGGAAGTCTGATGTTTGTTGTCGGATTAATATTATTGTTAGTGACACCCAAGGGTCAACCAGTTGTAATTTCTGGTATGACTATGGTTACCATTGTAGGTGTGGCTATGTTATTTGCATCGGTTAGTATGAAATTAAAAGAGTTCAACGCCACCCATATAACCCAATGCACAATCACGCTCATTCAGGAGAATGGTAATGACAATTAAAATACCATGTGACAATGAAGAATGTGAAATTGATGACATCTGTGGTGAGTGTGCTGAATTTTTAGCAGCCAGTGCTGAAGAGGATGAGCAGGAATTCGATGACGTATTTATCGAACGACGTATTGTAACCAACGTGTTCAATAATATGATGAACTCATCGGAACTCAAACCACACGCTGAGTTACTTGAAAACTATAGAAACCTTATAGCAAGAAGCTGATAATGTTATTTCTTATAGGACTTTTTCTAATACTTTCCGGACACTGGTTAATTGGTGCTATTATTATTTTCTATGCGTTGTGTGACTAATTTTTTTAACCTGAATCCCCCCAACCGCCAACCTAGTGTACATTCTATTTTACAGAATGTCAATAAATTCTTTTTTACAGTAGGGTTGACTTTGTAAATTGCTTTTGATAGAGTATGCACAAGGTTGAGACACAGAAAAAAGATGTATAAAAGAGTTGACTTAGCCAGATAAATGCTTTACTATCTACTCTTAATCAATAGCACTTGGAGAAATACATGCAGTTAAACACCCGCCAGAACAATGTCAAACAGAATGGTAACATCGGAGTGGAAAGTTCCTTTAGCATTGCGGTAAACCCGAAGATGTTTAAAGTCCTGTCTGATACTATGTACCAGAACAAAATCGGTTCCATGATTCGTGAGCTAGGCTGTAATGCTGCCGATGCCCACATTCAGGCTGGAACACCTACACTACCTTTTACCATTCACCTACCTAATCCCATTGAGCCGTGGTTCAGTGTTAAGGATGGGGGTATTGGATTATCAGATGGGGATGTTCGCACCTTGTACACTACTTATGGTGAGTCCACTAAGGATCAAACCAATGATGTCACAGGAGCGTTTGGTTTGGGTTCTAAGACACCTTTCGCTTACACTGACCAGTTTACTATCGTATCCATCTACAATGGTATGAAGCGTACCTACGTGGCTATGATGAATAATATCGGTCTGCCTGTCCTGAATATGAAGGATGAACGTGCCACTAAAGAACATGCTGGTCTGGAAGTAACGGTAGCTGTAAACAACGATGACTTTGAAACATTCAGAACAGAAGTTATCACACAGTTGATGTTTTTTGTCATAAAGCCCAAGTTAATCAATAACTTAAATGAAATTGAATTCAAGGACTTGTATACGGATGATATTAAATTCCGTAATGATGATCTTGTTATGTATAGTGGTACTCATACTGACCCTATTAAGAATATTTGGGTGGTTCAAGGTGGTGTTGGGTATCCTCTGGCATTGAACAGGCTGGATGGTATTGACGATATTACATCAGAGTTTGCCAAATCTGTTGAACGTCAAAATGGATTCATTACCTTCCCTATTGGTGAAATTTCTGTTACCGCCAATAGGGAAGGTATCAGTTATGAACCGGAAACTATCAAGAGCATAATCAATAAATTCTCTGAATTGAGTACGAATATATGTAAAGACGCGATTGCTGAAATCAAAGTGGAAAAGTATGTTTGGGATCGTGCTAGGATCTACAACAATCAAATCAGAGTGATTCAAAGGGCTATAATATCATCATTGGGTGCAAAGTTTGAAACACTCTTTAAAGGGACTCACACTGTACGTAATAGTGACCTCTCTATGAACATTGATGATCTTATGTCAATGGACTTGAAAATGATTTCAATGGAGAAACATACTTTCCATCGCAGAGATTATACAAAAGGCTGGCGTATGGAGAGAAAGGAATTAACAGCCGATACTATGACATACTACGGTTCAAATTCTCTGATACCACAAGAAGATATGCTGATATTGATCAGAGACACCAACAAACAACCAGTTATACGTTTGAAAAAGTATGCCGAAGAAAATTATTTTCCGACCATAATTGTAGTTGAACCACAACTAGGTGGAATTGTGATCGAAACTGTGGACAAGATTGCAAGTTGCCTGCATGTATCACCTAGAATGATCGGTTTGCTTTCTGACTTGCCATTACCACCAGTACAACAGAATGGACAACCAGCAGGGAAACGTGCTAAGGGTTACATCTATGGTGGGGCTTCCATATGTAATATCAGTTGTAGTCGTGAGTGGACACCTACGTATGATGATATAGATGATATGGATGAAACTATCTACATCGAAATGCACAACCATTATATTAAGTCCAGTGATAGTATTGGTAAAGTAATATCACTGTTTAAGGATGGTACTATTACCACTCCAATTATGGCTGTCAATGGTCAGACGTACAAACGTATTGCAGATGGTAAGATTGGTACAACAAACATGATTACACCAGAACAAGCCATGATACCCATACAAGGGTCTATAGATGCCCTCGTAGGTGATTACAGACGGTTTGTTAGGTTGAATACCTTTGTAACTACAGTCCAAGGAACAACCATCTGGAACCTTATACAAAAGGCTGATAAGGTATCTGCGGCAACATCTAACATATTTCTCAAGATAGAAGCAGCAGCAGCAAAGGTCAAGTTGCTTGAAACTAGGCTAACTGGCTTGCAAATTGTTTTGGCTAAAGTTACAGACACCTCTATTGAAACTGAAAAGGGGCGTGACGCTGGGGAAAAACTTCAAAACCTTATGGCTAAGAAATACCCCATGCTAAGGTATGTCGGGTACTATGCCGATGATGAAGATATTGCCAATGTAAATAATTACATTAAAATGATAGATGGGGCTTGACAAACCCCTCCCAATCTGTATAATTGAACGTGCAGCAAACGATAGACCTTTAAATAACTTGGAGAAAAAATATGTTTCCATTCACTACGACAAATCGGGGAACTACTGTCTTTATAGATGGGAAACCTCGTCAATTCGATGCCAGTCATGCAAGCTATTCCAGCATTGTGGAAGCTCTTGAATCTGGTGACGAATCTGCGGTACGTAACCTTGTAGATGTTAAACAGCAAGTGGCTGAAATATCTCTCGGTCGTGTCCGAATCCTTGATAACTGCGTGATGGTTGCAGGTAAGCGGGTATCAGGAAAACTGGTCGATAGAATCCTTGAGATGGTGTCAAGAGGTTCCAAGGCTGTTGATGGTTATATTCGCTTTCTGGATAACCTGATGCTCAACCCTTCTAAAACTGCCAAAGATGAAGTGTATCTCTTTGTTGAGGCATGTGATCTACCCATTACTCCGGAAGGTAACTTCCTCGCGTACAAGCGTGTTGGTAATGATGGCTTTGATCTCTACTCTCATTCGATTGATAACAGTGTCGGTGAATCACCGACAATGGATCGAAATGACGTAGATGATAAAAGAGAGAATTGCTGCTCACAGGGGTTGCATTTCTGCTCCTACAATTACCTCCCTGCATATGGGGCGGGTGGGGGTAATCGCGTTATGGTCGTATCTGTCAATCCCGCTAACGTGGTATCCATTCCTAATGATTACCAGAACGCGAAAGGTCGAACGTGGACGTATGACGTAGTTGGTGAGATCATGGACTGGGAAGGTGAGCGTATTACACCGTGGTATACGGATGAATACTCTGACCCTGACGTTGATCTGGATGATCTGGATGATATGTTTGATGATGATCTGGATGATCTGGATGATATGTTTGATGATGATCTGTGTGGAATGCCTACACGACTGGCGACTCCCAGCCCCATTGACACCTCTGGTGGAACTGCGGTCGAGTCACAGGGTAAGAAACTCAGTGCCAGTGATGTACGATCAATGCGAGTGTTGCTTGCATCTGGTAATTACACCCTAAAGGAAATCGGTGATACATTTGGTGTTTGCCGACGAACGGTAGGGCGTATCAGAGATCGAGAAAGTTGGTCTGACCTCGATCCGAGTTAAGCTGTCTCCAAGTGGCTAGAATCAGGGGAACAGGATGTTCCCCTTTTTCGCATTTACCCCTTGCATTTACCATTCACTCTGTTATAATTTACAACATCAACAACGGAGAACACCAACATGACCATTCAAGCAATCACAATTGACCCGAACGACATTGACCTTGATGAGGAGTTTGACGGTCAACCCTCCGAGTATGAGGAGTGGCAGGATTACATGGGTGGGGATGATTGGGATCACGGTCAATACGACCAAGACTTTTAACGGAGACACCAACATGAAAATTAAAGATGTGAGAAGAATGCTTGATTCTTATGATGATGAACAGGAAATTATCATAGGTTGGTGGGCGGAAATAGAAGATATCCCAGAAGAAGATTGGGATAATTTTGTAAACTTTGCAGATACCAAAAAAGATTGGTCAGACGACTATGAAGCGTTTCTTTACATGTACGAGGAATGGAAGAGAGAACAGCCTGTCGATAACACAAAAGAGCCACTATACTGCCCTACCTGTAAAGCTGATCTGGGTGAGGTTGATGTACACTACACTATGGTTGAGACAGACCACAACGTAGCATGGCGAGAAGTGACCTGTGGTGAGTGTGACAGTACATGGAAAGAGCACTACACCTTTGATTGCTTTATAATGGAAGAAAAATGAAAACTCTAACTGTTTCAGATAAAACTAAGGTAGTTGAATACCGCACAGTTAAACTAAAGATTGGTAAGTTTCGTGTTACCGAAAGTTATACTGATGGTGAATTAACTGATCAAGAGTGGTCGGTTACCGGCGGGTTCAAAAACACCCACAAACAAGCGTATGAACCGAAAACGTTGAAATTCCATTATTATGAAGATATTAGTTTTCTGAATAGTGAACATCTTAGCAACACTGATGAATATCATAAGAATGTGCCTTGGCCAGAACTAATAACTGATTGGGATACCTTCAAAGGATTCGATCATGTCCTTTGTATTTGGATAGGTATGGACGGTAACATTTATCGTATTGATCGTGCTACACCAATTAGGGTATGGAGGTATCAGGATTATATCGGCGGGTTCTCTAGTGATAGATATCACCACCTACCTGAATTAAAAGCAGAACTTGAAGCCTTGGATTTTATACGCAACGCAAAGATAGTTAACATTCCACACTGGAATGGTGGCGGCACCGCTGTTGAATTTGAATACAAAACCTATGTGCCATTGTTTAAGAATTGCCTAATTACCAACCCCCACGCGGCCAAGATTGCTAAGAAGTTTAAAAGACCAGATGCCGACTACTAAACTAGAGTCCGGAGAATCACTATGACTAAAATGACTAAATTTAATGAATTCGACTTCGACGATGTGCCTCATCAACACCCCGACCACTCACTACTCACATTGGGTGCTATAATTGGAATGTGTGTAATATGTATCTGCATGTATGCACTGGGTAAGAGTGATGGTAGGCTGGATGGTTTCTTAGAGTGCAGACAGGCACAATACCCCACTACAACTGAATCTGTCGGTGGAGACACCACCAATAACTCATGGGATGATGACATCATAGACAACCATGATAATACAGACAGTCACGGCGGCGACGTAATAACCCCGGATAACACATTATGATACAATATCCAACGTATAGAGTACCCTCGGCACCAACACCGAATACTTTATTGGTGGTGTGTGAGAAGTGCCATAAGGCCAGTTGGACTTTCCGGGCAATAGGACACGTAAACTTCTGTTGCAAGGCTAGACAACGGGAAGCAACTCCTGTAGAATACAAACACGCAAAAACAATTTTAGGAGAGTAACCATGTACTTAGTATTTTTTTTGTTATACATCACAGCTCTGCTCTCGTTACTAGTCGGTACCGTGGAGATAGAAGGGTTTACCGCCATGTTCCGGGTTTGTGTAATAATTGGACTGGTTTTGGTCTTTTTGGCAGCGGCTGATGATGTGACATCAATACCCAGTCTACACATCATAGGAGAGTGACCATGTTAATATTTCCCGGTATGTTAGTATCAGCAGCAGAGAAGGTAGGAATGGCTGTACCGCCCGATCCCGAGGAATTTGTAACAGAAGAGTACCCCCACTTCCGAGTCTTCTGTAACGCCCAATTAGGGCGTGCTATGAACCCCGGTGAACACTGGGATAATGCAGAGATCATCGCCAAGATACCTGATGATGAAATCCTCAAGGTAACCCTCGAAGGATTAATTGCCAAGGGTTTCCATATCATAACATAGATTTTCTCCGGTTGACAAACCCATATCATAAGTGTTATCATTCCAAGTCTAAATACTTATATGGACTACGGAATAATGATACTTAGTGACGAGGACATTGAAGATATCCTAAACAGGGGGATTATCCCCCGACATGGTATGATGTCCGGGTGTAACATTAAAACTAGTTGTTTCGCTCTCTTCCTATCTGGATTAGACTGTTCACCAAGTAAAGAAGATAAACTCATATTAGATACTGCTATCCTTGCACTGGACAACATCCAAGACGATGTAATGTTCTATGCCATGGGGTTACACTACCCGGTAGACGATATATCCCCCAGCGGCCTTGTGAAACTCGCTAAGGTCATTGTCATTATAGACAATGCAACCATAGGGAAGAACGCCGAAGATATCCCTGTCGAAGCACAGGACTCTATCGAAGCATGTATCATTGATACACTAGGACTCAAAGACAACATAATTATGATGGATAACTAATATGGAAACGCTACTACCACAAGATATGGCATCACACTTTATCACTCAATATGAAAAGCATCAACTGGGCACACTCCGGGGGCCACTATTCACAGACAACCAAATGGAATTCCTATTGAGTGGCATACACAATGCCCCACTACAGATGATTGCCTACTTCAACACAGTCATAGCACTGGTGAAAGTACAACTACAGGCAGCAGGTAAGGATGAGTACATATCAGATGCCCTCTCACACTTCTCTTCCATTATGATTGCATTACTACTGGAATTACTTAATGTGGCTAGAATGACAAATGCGGAACGACAAGCTGCTATGGAATTTGAAATACAACAACACCCGGATTGGATAAAACCAGAAGAACAACCAAGCTTAAAGGAAGTCTTTAAGAACCTAGACTTCCCTATGCCCGATGATGAAATACCCGATAAGTAATTACTCAAACTCCCGGTGAATCCACCAGTCATTGTATGCCGCTTCAATTACCTGCCTATACACCAGAAGGTTGTGAGCATCAAAGCATACGAAATTTACGTTAAGCACATTACCACAACCACCAGCGTAGTAATCCAGAACAGTGTTCACAGCCACTACAGTTGCATCCTCAAGGGGATAACCATAGATACCAGTACCAATGGCAGGGAAGGTGATCTCAGCAATCTTAACCTTCTCTGCAATATCAAGACATCTACGATAACACGACGCCAATAACGCCGGAGCAACACGTGAATCATCTTTGTAAACCGGGGCAACTGTATGTATGATGTGAGCTACATCCAAGTCATGACCGGGAGTAATAACAGCATCACCAGTACGACAACGTGTAGGAGTACTCCTATCCCACCCATCTACATACTTTCGTGGTGTATCATTCACATCACTGAGAGCTATACAACTCTTTAACAACTCCGGCCCAGCAGCAGCATGTATAGCACCATCAACACCACCACCACCCTCAAGGGAAGGTTTGGCAGCATTCACTATGGCACCGTTCATACTGTACGCTTCTACTATGTTTCCTATGTACGCTGTTATATGCATTTCATTCTCCAAGCGTGTTAATGTGAATATATTATACACCCCACAACCATGATTGTCTACTATTAACGGCTTTCACGCTTCCGGGGTGAATCACTTATCTTTATACTCATAGTAGGATACAATTGCCTATAATGAACTATAGCATCAGCACGTGTACCAGTAAAGGATTCACCATGGTTGTCAATGTACGTTTGACGATGCCCATACTTAGCGAACCCTTGACCATATACTTTGATTAGATTAGGATTAGTCATTGTTAAAATACGGTGTTAGGGAATACTGATACTAAAGCATCCGCAACTGACTCACTCTTGTTTGCCGCATCCCGGTCAGCTAGTATCTTGACCATAGGACACCAAGGAGCAATCACAGAGGTGTCTGTCATCTTATCCTCACTAACATTGTGTTTAGTACAATAGTTCACCTGTATAGGTACAGGATCATCATCCCAACTCATCACAGGGTGATGATACTCTGTCTTGGATGCACAGAACTCACACTGGGCACAACACTTAACACGACAGTACATAATAAAACCATCTGTAGCACTTTGAATGTGGTAACTGGTCGTTCTACTTATACTCATGGTTGCTTCTCCAAGTCAGTAAGCATATAGTACTACATCTGGGCCATCACTACAACCACTATCTTAATAACTGTACACCATATATCCCTTATAATTTATGGTACACTCTACACAAGCTGTATAGGTAGAGGGGAGTAGAGGTTTGGGCCATGGTATTAACCTCCATCCCCCCAACCGCCAACCTAGTATAACATTCTTATTTACAGTTTGTCAAGTATACCCGATGAGGTATACCGATTACCATAGAATGGGCCATACAGAGATATGCTATACCCGGTAAGGTATAAAACCATAGCCCAATAACCATACCATCCCAGTGTGACAACCATGGTTGTACCCTTAAAACGCTTTTGGGCCATCATTTTTATCACCAAAATTTTCATAGTACTGCCAACCTCCAGCCTAGCATAGCAGGGTACAACCATGGTTGTCAAATCATTATACTCATGATGGTTTGGGCCAACATGAATTTAATTCGATTGTATAAAAGAATAAAAGTTGATCCAGTCTTTTTTACATGGTGTAATGGTTACCAGTCAAAGTACTGGGCTGTCAAGTCTTATTTACAGTTTTAATATACTGGAAGGGCTTGACAACCATAGTCAAATATGATAGGGATGGTTCGATGGTTGTCAAACTGTCGAATTCGATAATTATCGAACTATCGAACCATTAAAACCTTGACAACCATGGTTGTATGTGGTAGGATAAGGTAGGATGATCATAAATTATAAGGGAGCACAACCATGCTTTAACACACTCGACAACCACTGTCAAATGATTAAAATTCTCTTGACAATGGTTGTAAAATATGCTGGAAAAACCCCTCTCCAGAATTTTCGATCATGGTTGTGAATGCGGGCCATACCAAGCTCATGGATACAACCATCACCCATCGTCCATTTCCTTATAATTTATGGGATGATTTTCGATGCTCTACAACCCTTGTATCACGTGGCCTCCAGAAATTCTCATAAATTATAAGATAAATTATAAGGAAAGTGTTCACCCTACGCCCCCTCTGGTACGCCAATTAATGCTAACGCAAGCGTTAGTATAGGGGTTATAAGGGTGGGTTCACGGTTCATTAAGAGCACCGTTAAGGGCCCACTAAGAGTGTTGTTAAGAATGTCAGTAAGACCCCCACTAAGGCATTCATTAACCCCTAGCTAAGACAACCACTACTGAGTAGCTAAGAGTGTTGTTAAGGGTTTAGTTAAGTGCTTTGCTAAGGGTATTCAAGCTAAGGCAGTAAGGATGTACAGCTACGATGGTTCACTACTACGACTAAGGGATATAGCTAAGGGATACAGTAAGAGACAGCTAAGGGTTGCAATTAAGAAGTAGTTAAGGTATTATGTAAAGGTTTAGGTAATGATCCAGCTAAGGAGGAACGTAAGTGATATATGTGTTGTATAATATTAAACTAGAGCAGACACTAGGACGTAATTATAGACGTAATTATAATGAGGCGTATTATAGTTGGTTGGATGATGAGAATAATAACCTAGATAATATACAACTAGACGGATGTTTATGTTGGGAAGGTGAAAGGGTTCTATCAAGACTAATTACATTTGGTGTGGGGATGATGGATGATGTGACACTAGCGGGGACTGATGATTCTTATCAGATAGTTGGTATTGTAAGTTTCATACACCAGAGTGGAGAAAGATTTAAGGATATAGTAGTAGTTCCCTTAGTAAAGAATAGACATAATGCTAAGTGTATGGATTTCACTAGGTCATATCCGATACTTAATTTAGTGGAGGAACGTAAGTGATATATGTGTTGTACAATGTTAAACTAGAAAAGGCATTGGGAAGCAAGGGAGAATATGGTTATAGTGATGTGGTTTACTGTTGGTTGAATAAAACAATGAAGGGTAAGGATTATTACTTTTATTCTCATAGTGAAAAATTTCTATCCATTCTAGTTACATTTGGTGTAGGGTTAATGGATGAGGGATCAATGTGGAAGGTTAATGATTCTGCTGAGGTATCTAAGATTGTACGGTTTATATACCATAGCGGAGCAAGATTTAAGGATATTGTGGTTGTTCCTGTAGTACGAGTGGATTGGTCTGATGATAGTGTTGGGGCTGCACTGCTGGATTTTGCTGAGGCGTATCCGATACTTGATTTAGTGGAGGAGTGTAGATGATATATGTGTTGTACAATGTTAAACTAGAAAAGGCACTGTGTCGTATGGGTAATGATACATCTGCTGATTATATCTATATGTGGAGGGAAGACATTACAACTTCGCCTAGGTACAGTTACTTCTGTATTGGTGATGAAAAGGTTCCGTTATTAATAATTTCCCTTGCTATGGGTTATACGATGCGGGTAAATGATACAAATGAAATTTCTGTTGTTGTAGATTTTGTAAAGGGGAGTGAGGCTAAGTGGGAAGATATAGTGGTTGTTCCCTTCATAACGGAGGTGTTGTACACCTCTAATCCCTATCGACCCCATCTACGGTGGCGTTATATGGATTTCACTAAGGCGTATCCGATACTTGATTTAGTAAGGAACCGGTTGTCTGAGAAGTATCCAGAGTATGAGCAATTTTAGGGAGGAGAATAGATGATGTACATGCTGTACAATGTCAATCTGGAGAGGTCATTGGGTACTGAAGAAGCACATGATTATAGTGGTTTGGTTTACTGTTGGTTGGATGTAGTGACAGATGGTGATCATAAGTCACCACATGGTCACAATGATACTTACTTCTGTTCTGTTAATGAAAAGCTTCTATCCATAATAGTTTCATTTGGTGTAGGAGCAATGGTATCGGCGGTAATGAAGACGGCTAATGATGCTTCCGAAATATCTAAGATTGTAAATTTTATACAGGGGAGTGAAGAGAGGTGGGAAGATATAGTGGTTGTTCCCTTATTAAAGATACAGTACGAAACAGAGAATATTGGGGCGGCACTGCTGGATTTCAGTAAGGCTTATCCGATACTTGATTTAGTCTATGAAGAGGAGGATTGGTAAGTATGAAATTGGCAGAAAAGATCATTTCAATGATTATGTACGGGGTGGCTGTTTGTCCTTTCTGTAATGCCCCTTGGCCGGAAGATCCTACAATTCCAACCCACAGATGTTGTGATGCTGCATATAAAGCTTGGTTTGAAAGGCAGCACAAAGGGAAGCCATTATTGGTAGAGGGGACATAATGTCATCCTATCTAATATATCATACAGGTCGGGGGGTTGGTAAGTATGGAACCTGTTAAGTACATGCTGTACAATATCAATCTGGATATGATACTATGTTGTGAGCGTAAAGTTGGTAAGAGTGATATGGGTTATCGTTGGTTGGATAAAACGACAGATTATCCTAATTATAGTTTCTTTTATGTTCGTGGTGAATGGATTCTAAGTATAATAGCTTCGGGTGGTACCGGGATACGGGTACATTCGAGTATGAGTAAAGAAGCGATAGCCATTATAGATTTTATACAGAATAGTGGAGAAATATTTGAGAATATAGTAGTAATTCCTTCGGTAGATGTAGAGTATACACCAGACCGTAGTGGTACTGTAAATGTGGATTTTACTAAGGCATTTCCTTTACTTAAACTCCCATGCCAGTGTATGAATTGTCAATTGTGGAAGGGGGAGTAAGAGCTATGTCATACCACCTAATATATCATACAGGGCGAGAGCAATGGTTGTGCGGTACCCGTGCTGTTAATCTATCGTGGGCTAATTTAGAGGCTGAGGGTACACGGTTTCCTTCTGATTTTACACTTACGCTACTTTCCGAAAGCATTACCAATGATGAAGCCTATTCTCTATGGGTAACACCTGCTTTTGCTAGGTTCATAATGGGTATAAACCAGTTTTTCGATAAGACAGGTATAGATAAGGAACAGGTGGTAGTAGTACCTGTGGTTAATGGTGGGCCTTATTTTATGAATGCGGAGAAGTTACTGTCATTATGACAAACAAGTATTGTATATATCACAAGGAAGGGGACAAGTGGTTGGCGAAGTCTGATATCAGTAAACAGCATTTTCGGTGGCTCAATGAACCATCTGAATCTATGACCTTTAATGGGGATAATATTGATTTTATTACTATGTTGAATCAGGATGATTATCCCAGTGTATACGCGGTGCTCCGAGTGCGTGTCTTTCTTCGTTCGGTTGCCACTGGGGGGATGAATATGGCGGTGGCGGTGCCCATATTAGATGGTAAGCCTGATTTTCTGAATGCCTTGGAGCTGGGGTAGGTTATGAGTGAGGGTAGGTATAAAATATATAACAAAGAGAGGGAGCAGTGGTTGACTCTTTGGCTTAGTAGTAATAAGACTATTTATACATGGGTAGATGATACCAAGGACTGGTACGGTGAAAGTTTAATTGATGATTTGATAAGAGCTGGTTCAGGTCAGTGGGATGCTGATATTGATCATAATCCTCTCCGTACCTTCACTCGCATCAATATGGTCAATGAACTGTCTGAGTTCTTTATAGAGAGTTGTGGGTGGGATAATGTAGTGATTGTTCCCTTAATACACGGTGAGCCTGATTTTACGAAAGCAATGGTATGAACAGATATAAAATATATCATAAAGAGAAAGAGCAGTGGCTGGCGTTCAATTTGCCTATGGGGAAAATAAAGTGGGGTTGGGTTAACATATCGACTGACTGGTTCGGTGAAGATTTAATCAAAGATATGGTCAACGACTGGTTGCTAGTTGATATAAGTAATCAGAATTATGGTACTATCCATTTAATGGATGAGTTCTTTTCTGATCCTGATACTGGTGGGTGGTGTAATGTAATGATTGTTCCCTTAATACACGGTGAGCCTGATTTTACGAAAGCAATGGAAACAATTTAATATGGAACTGTCATCATTAGAAGGGTACTTTATATATTTGAGCAGTACAGACCTCTTTTTAGGTGAGGAGGATGGTGTTACACTCTTTAAAGAAAATCCATATATTCATATTTGCTATTACCTTGAACCCAATGGTCACATTACCCAGTATCTCATAAACGAAGGAATACACCTTGGTGTGGTGCGTCTGGTTCCATTTATCTGGGAGTGGGGAGGGGGTACTTATGAGCTTTCCCATGTGGATAGTCTGTCACTGTTAGATGTTCTGGCAGTTATTGAAAATGACCCCATATCGGTGTGGGTATGATTAGCACACAGATGTATCAAATATATCATACAGAGAGGGATCAATGGCTGACTAATAAGCGTAGCAATATGGATGGTACTGTAATATGGTCTTATCAATGGTCTAATGAAACCTCTACTAGGGTAACTACTAACTTGTGGGGGGAGTGTACAATTAGTTATTTACTTACGCGAACGATGCCCCATAAACATAATAGTTCCTACAATCTCATCCAAAAAATAAGTCTATTTCTTAGGAATACGGGTGGATGGGATAATGTGATAATTGTTCCCTTTTTAAATGGTCAACCAAATTTTATGAAAGCGATGGAGACTGCATATGACAATGTATCAAATATATCATAAGGAGAAGGAGCAGTGGCTGGATAAGGTTGAGGTTTACAAAGATGAATATGGGTGGGTTAGTGGCAGTGCGACTGCATTCTCTCCGGTGTTTATTATGGATTTGCTTTCGTTTGAGGAGAATGGGCTTGCTGGTACGAAGTTTTTTTATGCAATACGAGATATCAATGCTTTATTTGTTAGTACCGGTGGGTGGTGTTATGCTATTGCTGTGCCTATAGTGCGTTTTGAGCCTGTTTTTGCTGGTGCTGTGGAGTTAGCGTGATGTCTGCCTTATCGAGGGGGGTGGTGTGGTGTAGGCGTTGTGGTAAGAGCCGCAGGGTTGACTTGAAGTCATTTATGGACTATGATACCTTCCCTATGTGTTGTAATCAGACAACCACGATTGATAGCCCAGAGGAGAGGGAGCAATTTAAGAGGGATTTAGGGGGTGAGAGCCGGAGGTATTATTTACGATGAAGCCAGTAATTAAAAACCATGAGTCACGCCACGGATATTCTCTCTATAGCCCGGAACATGAGAAGTATTACAATTATGTTTTGGACACCGGGCATAGTGTCATATTGAATGATACACCTGATTGGTTGATGTTTACTCTTGAAGAGCTGGATAGTCGAATGCCTGAGAGAGATATGCTTAAGATGATGTGTAGGGGTATCATTGAGTTATTTGAAATGGTACTGGTAATGGGAGTGGTTGGCACGAGGGCTTCTTTTAATTCAACGCGGTTGGTTCCTATGATTAGGAAGGAAATTAAGTTCAATTTCGGGTTAGATTATATGATTGTTTGTATTCCTGATCATTCTGGGTCAATTCCCCTAACAACGGTGATACGGGAATTTGATATAGACTTTGTGATACACAATGAAAACGTATAGAATATATCATAAGGAACTGGACCGGTGGTTACAGGTTACGGATGGTCCGGGTTGGAAAGTGCATACAAATAATATCTTTCATGAGGAGTTTATATTAGAGTTTTTTAGCACCTCCCCCAATCTTACGTCACAATATCACAGTACTATACTTATAATATGTGGTATGATGGTGGATACTCATGATAGTTGGGATAATGTATGTGCTGTTCCATTAGATGAAAGGGGCAATCCTGACTTTCGGTGGGCTATGGAGATGGCTGTATGAGCAGATATTTTAAGATATATCATAAGGAGTTGGAAAAGTATCTAAACTTTCATGATGGTTACCGGTGGGTAACAAAAACAGATAATTGTTATCAAGAAGAAATCATAGCAGAGCTTTTAGCGGATACGTTAAATCCAGCCTCCGAATATATCAATGTAATTACGAACGTGTGTGCGTTTATTCAAAATAATAAGTTGAATTGGAGGGATATTGTTGCTGTTCCTTTAGACGAAAATGGCCAGATTGATTTTACAGAAGCAATGGAGGTGGTATACCCATGATAGATGTTTATTGTGTATATAACACGCGGAACGAGAATTTTTTAGGTTCCAAATGGATGATGGGGGCAGAACGGATATATTGGGATGATGATCCGGAAATGGAGTTATTATACACACGTCTAATCAATGTAGATGAGTTATTAGATGCCCAATGGGGTAAGAAGCCCGAGAACAGGACGAACATTAGGATAGCCAAGTATTTAAAGGCATATGGATACTGGAAGGATGTTGTATTGGTACCAGTTAAGGTACACAAGAGGAAGGCGGTGTGTGGTTTTGATTTTATTAATGCGATAAAGAATTAAATTATGAAAATGTACAGGTTATACAATACGAATTTGGAGCTGTGGTTGGGTTGGGTTCCAGAAGAATCTAAAGATACCGCTTACAGGTGGATTGATGTTATTGATTCGAGGACGTGGTTTAGTGAGGGGTTAATTGACTCGCTTTTATGTATAAACCATGCTGATTTCACGGCTGCGGATGACCTGAATTATAGTACTATAGTTGATATAGACGAAGTGTTTTCTGTTACAGGTGGGTGGGACATAGTTGTAGCAGTGCCCATTACAGATGAATATGATAGAGAAGAAATACCAGATTTTGAGAAAGCAATTAAATTGGAGTAACAATCATGAAATATAATGCTAGGGTTGATTATTGGTGTACTATAGTATTCAGGGTAGCGGTTCTTGGTATGTTGTGGTTATTGATTTATAATGCACATTCACATGTACATATGATCGGCTAAACACAATGCATTATTCGAGGGAGAAAAATGTCTGGATTAAAATTTAGAGGACAAAAGAAAGGGAAGACTGATCGTTATGGATCATCTAATGCTCCGACGTTGACACCGAAAGCCACTCTTCATCCCCCCAGAGCTATTATACTAGAGAAAAAGCCCTCTCATTATCAACGGATACAATGTACCGTATTGTACCATACCGACCGCGAACAGTTTCTGTCTAAAAATTCTAATGGGGAATTCATATGGGTGGAAACTACAACATATCAATTTTTGAATGAGGGGGATGAGCAGGAAACGGAAAAATTTAAATTGATTGATGTTTTAACTTTTCTCGGTGATATAGACAAAGCCGGTGATTTGTGTGTGTGTGTTCCTGCTATCATGTACATTTCACCGATAAGTCATTTCCAAGACTCTACCTATACTGACGTTGACTTCTCCAAGTCGTATAGTTTAATGAAATATGTGGAAGAGTATAAAGATAGATGGAATAAATCGAAAAGAAGAATTGTCCAGTTTCAAAATATTTTTCAACAGTTGCAAAAAAAGACCAAACATGGTAGAGTATACTATGTTACCGACTGGGAAGTTCGCTAAGGGAGCGATATATGAAGATAATTAAAAGTAAGCAGCATGTGTATAACGGTGGGGATATCATGGAGTTGGGGGGTGATGATGATGTGTATATGATATTCAATATGGAGATGGAGAAGTATTTACATGTAGATGTGGTGGCCGGGGTAATGACACTGGATTGGAATGAAGAAACAATACTAGCCTATGTATTCAACGAGGAAGTAGTGATTGGATTGGGTAGAGCCCACCGGGGTGAAAATTTAGATTATATGGATGACTTGATAGCGGGAGATATTAGAGAGACGAACAGGCTAATAGAAGAGTCCTGTGGGTATCAGTACATCTACATTGTGCCGTTAGGTTACATGAATAATAATGAAGGTGAATTTCCGGGTGCTTATACGATAACGGAGATAGGATAATGGGGATATGATAACAAGTATTAGCTTCATTATTTTTAACATGAGGTTGGATAAGTATTTCACTAGGAAGCGCCGGGGGGTGGGTGGTAAGCCTATCTATGGGTGGGATGATGATGTTCGCATGGCATTGCAATTTGGTGATGGGGCGGTGGAGGAGTTTGGCAATATATATCGAGGTGAAATAAAAAAGGAGAATGATCCCAACATGTTGATATACAAAGAGATATCCACTGTGTGTGAGCTTGACGCCATCTTATTTGTTCCAGTTCGACTAGGGTACGGGGGCGGTCCTTCGTTTCCGGATGCTTATAAGATAATGGAGATAGGATAACAGATGAACTTTGTTATTTTTAACACGGAGTTGGATAAGTATTTCGTTAGTACTCGCATGGGTATGGACTATGGATGGAGTAACGATGATAAACGCGCAGTGGTATTGAATGCTTACGGTGTAATGGAATTTAATAGAATGCATAGAGGTGAATTTGATTTGTATAAGAAGGATGCCAGTCGCCTCATAGATATGTTTAACTATGTAAGGGAGTCGAGTCTTTTGTATGAGTCCATTTTATTTGTTCCATTAAAATCCAATGTTCCTTCGTTTTATGATGCCTGTAAAGTGTGGGAGATATAATATGGCCGTTGTAAATGCATCTATTCATGATAAGGTTAAAAATGGTTCTATGTGGCTTGATACTCTCTCTGGTATTTGGTACGAGAGTGTGAAAGGCGTATTAAAACGAATTGTGCCCGGGTCTGAAGAGGAAGAGGAGGCTAAGGCCATTGTGTATACTGTGCATGGTATCTACAGTGATGCTGATGATGGATTTTTGTATACCACATACAATACGTATGAAGATAAACCGCACTTCTTTTGGGTTGGTACTAATCATTCGAATTTAGCTAGATGTTATGGTGTGATAAATTTAGACGATATTGATGCTCTGATTACGGATGAAGATTTTGTCACTTTCATAGAGGAATATGAAAATGTAATGGTTGTTCCAATGACTGTTGTAGGTGGTAAGGTGATTGATATACAATACAACAAGGGATTCAAGATATGGCCCTAATGACTATTGGAGATATATTTCGTGCCGCTACTAATTATAAGATGGAGAGGGGTGATGAGAAGCTCATTGACGAGTACACCCTGTATGGGATATACAATGCGGAAGCGGATGGCTTTCTTTATACGCCACATAAGTGTTTTGCTGGCTGTGCCTGTCGTGGGTGGTGTGTTCGATACGATTGGTGATGTATGGAACGTTGAAGTGGATTATACTATTGGGTTTAGAATATGAATTGGGCTAAACACCATACTAGGTATGTTATATACAACCCGAAACAGGATAAATTTTTAGGGGAGGCTTTTACTGAGGGGGATTACATGTGGGTGGATTCAGACAACCCAGATATAATAACATACACGGGAGAGGAGTGTACTAGTATTGGTGAAAAACGCAGTGACCGTGCTAGTATTGGTAAAAAACACAGTGACGATGTTAAATATCTAAACGCTTTTATATGGTTTCCGAGCACGTTGATGGCTATACCCGTTATAAACATAAAAAATATGGAAATAGATTTTACTGTGGGATTTGAAATATGAGCAAAATTATAGACAGACCACAATTTATTATCTATAATATACAACTAGACGGATGTTTATGTTGGGATGGTGAAAGAAATTTAGAGTGGAAAAAGAAAAGTAACAATTATTATGTTATAGGGTATATAGACGCCATCGAGGGGATGAAAGAATACAAAGAAACAGGGAAGTACGCCGAATCGACTATGGATGGGCGAGAAATCATTGATTATGCGCGACTCTCGATGAATAGGGGGGTTGTTATGATTGTTCCGCTGCTTGGGAGATTACGGGACAATTGTGTTGATGACGATAATACACTTATGAGCAGTTTGGATTTTGTACATGGATTTAAATTATGAATGATTGGTGGGAGGTAATAGACAAAGTCACTGCTAGTTTTGGTGGAGCCCCGGGATTAGGTGCGGCCATTGAAGAGTTAGTTGATCGTGTTGCCCCACCAATAAAAACCTATGGTGTTTACAATATAGAAACTGATATGGTGTTATTAGTAGAGTTGAATAAACATGGTTATGGGTGGGTTCATGCTGATAGTTTACACCAGATAGATAGTACGATGTTTGGAATAGCGTTGATAGAAGAGATTGGGGTGGTGACCGGTGAAATTGGTAAAGCTGACTGGCACTGGGATATGATCCATCTCACTGACCCCGGTAAGTCGAAATTATGTATGAATGATAGAAATTTATTTGTATTCGTATTATTTGAAAATTTATTCAATCTAAGAATAGTTTCTATTAGTGGTGAGTTTGCAGATGGTACACTAGAATTTGACTTTGTTAATGAGTTTAGGATAGTTTAACTAATATGCATATTATAGAGATATTATCAGAAGCGATATTAGACAAGTTAATGGGTTACCTAACATCTAACGCTATTAGTAATCCCCGCAAATTTAATCCAACGGATGATGATCCTGATGTTCGAGGATTTCTCTGGTATGATGCAGAGAGGGAACAGTATATTAAATGGGGTTATGAATATCAGGAAAGTTTTTATCGTAAGTTTGTATGGGCTGATAGCCCCACTGTCCGGACGAGAATAGACAGCGGCATGATTGATATTTTTATTGAATTTCTGGAAGAAGAAGAGTGTTCTACCACTGGTATACTTGTGCCGTTCAGATTTATAGGTGAGCTTCCTGACATTGAATTAGAGATAAATCACCTATTTTCTGTATCATTTAAAACTATTAGTCTTGAAGTGTTAAATGGTGAAGAAATATATGTGTAAATAAGAATCCTTATAATTTATGCTTGTAATTGGATAACGATTGTTGTATGATGCATATTATTATCAATTCAGCAAGGAGATTGCGTCATGATAGCAGTTTACACTATAGCGGGTTTAGCATTCGTATATGGATTATACACCATACTGGATAGTGGAATTACGATGTGGCAGGACAATAAGATTATTATCCCCTTAACTGAGGATGAACATACTTTCACAATGAGGTTGGCTGGTGAAACAGTGCCCATAGAGCGCCGTATATTGACGGAGAAGCCCGAAAACGCCCAAAAGGTAAAACAGGGTTGCCTCTTATACAACATCGCTACAGACCAATACATGGAGATTAATCACCAAAAATTAAAAATACTCGGGAATACTACCCTCGATGAGCATGATTATAGTTGGGTTGATATACCCGTGGGACGATTTTTAATGCTACAGGCGGATGAATATGTTTATAACCATCCCATGTCCATAGGTGCAGTGTGGGAAGAGATAAGAAGATGTGGTATTGACATTGATAACCTTATGTTTGTCCCATGTATAGTTTATATCACCGTGGATTACCAGACTGACCCCCACCGTGGTTATTATATGGAGGTTGATCATAGGGAATCATTTAATGTGTACTCTCATAGGTATTACTGCCTCAAGGCAGAGACTCCCGAATGAATGGTAGTGTGCAATTTAAACTAGATTATGTGCATGTCTTTCAATTATGACAGCCACTTCATGGTTGGTTACGGGAAAGATGTATGAAGATGTGGGAATAGAAGGGGAAATTATGGGTAAATTTTTTAAACAAGTTAATGGTAAATATGAAGACTATAATGAAAATACAGTCGTATACCATGATATTGCCCATAAAAAGCGATGGTATATTCCCTACACTGTTCGAGATTATCAAGAGACAGGTGATACAGAGGAAACCCTATCGTGTGACAGGATTCCAGTGGATTCGTGTCCAGATGATGCTGTATTGATACCAAAACCGGTTTGGGATGAGGAGTGGACCAATCGCCCATTTGTACTTTATAATACCTACCTAGATGCGTTTTTGACAATGTTGAAATCTGGGGAGATGCAATGGGGAGATGGTATTGCCTATACTACTAATTTCTTTAATTTTGTACGTAAAGATAGTGAATACACGAACACTGAGAAATATTCTGACATAAGGATAATACCTGTCACGGGAGAATGGAGAAAACTTGTGATGAACCCCGGTGGTTCGTTAGGTCATACCGAATATAAGGGGGTGTTGGTATATTTGGAACTAAACCATCTTGATTACTGGCCCTTATGTGAACTAAATATAGACTTGAAGGGATTGGGAATGCATAAAATTATTATTGACACATATGATGAACTGCGAGGCTAATATTAATGGGACTGAATTCTATACAAACTACCGGTAGAGCAAAAAGAGATAAGGATGACATAATCCTAGATACCCAGCCGATTAAGGGTCATATAACGGTATATAAGGGGTTTGTGTTATATGACCCAAATAACGAGATTTTCTTATCCACTATGAATAAGCAGTTATACTGGGCTGATAATACAAGATTATTATTTTTGAATGCGGAAGCTAGATGTAATTCAAATATATTTGAAAAGGTAATGCGGATAGTTGACATCCCCAGTAAGTTTCAATTGGTGCCGTGTAAGATGTACCGGAGGAAGATTAATGATACCCAATATGAATCATATGCTGACCTCGTCTTCGCTAACTCCTTCAATTTGGAGGGGTTTTTACAAGATCGAGGGTACAGTATTACCAGCCATATATTTGAACATACAGTGGCAAAGGCGATGGCGGCTGAAATTCTAAAGGAGATAGATTCTGAGATTATTGCCAATATAACCAAACAACACGGTGTAGATGTTGAAGCCGAGGTTGCGAGAATGGTAACAAAGGAATACGAAGATGGTAAGAATAAATGAAGTATGAAGGGATATATGATGTGTCGGTTATACCGCATGTGGCCACAGACAAAGAGATGTTGTCAGAACAACGGGCTGACCATGGCGATGTTCTGAAGCAGTCTTTTTTTCAATTGTATGATCTGACAACTGAAAGGTATTTGTGTGTCGATGATGATTCAAAATATTGTTGGGCTGAAGAAAGTGGGTATCGTTTTTTAAATGAAAATATGAAACCGACCTTTAAAATCAATATGACGACCATAATTAATTTCACGGCCCACAATAAGGGTTATATAATAGTACCAGCCAAAAGTTATCGTTATAGTGACGGTTCCAGTTTCATTGAACGTGATTTTACTAAAGCATTTTTATATGATGACTACTTGGTAGAAATAAAACAGTCCGAGGTGATAATGGGATTTGACACAGATTATGTGATACAGAATGAATAATAAACAGTGGTTTGCAATCTACAATATAGACAAAGAGAAATTCTTATTAGATAAAACTGATACGGAAAATAGGCATCCATATTCTTGGTTTACGTTAGAAGAACTGCTTGCGAATGGGGAAAGGCTGTTAGTGTTGGGTGAAACTACAATTGATTCTTATATTGGTTTCAAGCAAACACATAATGACCTAGACCTAGAAGTAATAGGTCCGGTTGGTGTTCACGTGATTAACTATCTAGAAAAACAACACGGGTGGAATAACATAATGATAGTCCCGTTGGCTATGAGTAACAATGGGGTCACGGGTGTGCCTGATTTCATTGCAGGGTTTAAATTGTGACTTCACCGGCAGGGATTGATAATAAGGGGGAACTTTACGTTATCTATAATTTGGTAAACGACACCTTTCTGAAACGCGGTCAGAGTGTGCATGAAAATTTAAATAATCAATTAATCAGGCATAGTAGTTTCATGTGGGAATCAGGATTAATACACGATGAAGATGAGTGGAATCACCCACTATTTCTTATAGTGCAGAGGGATATTGACGGATTTACCTCTTGCAAAGTACGGGAAAAATTCCTATCTGTTTATGAATTTATAATTGGGGATTGCACGTGGAACAATATATTGATAGTGCCGTTAAATAGAGAGGGTAAGGCAGATTTTATTAATGGATTTAAATTATGAATGATTGGTGGGAGAGCCGTAATATATATCTATTCTATGATACAACATGTGATATGTTTCTATCCTACAATTACAATGAAGACATCGCCACTTGGTGTTCTGCTAATGATATTAATATTCACTTTGTTAATGATGATCAACTCACTGGTTATTATTCATATAGGGATGGGGGAGGCGTACCCGGTGACTTTCTCAGAGGTGAAGACTTAGATATAATATATTTCATTACTAATAGTGTGGGGTGGGGGCAAGTGGCAATTGTACCAGCGGAAGTTAAGAATGGGTCAATAATTAATATAAATCACGTGGATGCTTTTTGGATATGAGAGCTAAGATATGGACGTTTATGCTAAGTTGTCTTAATTACAATATATACTGGATTGTAAATGATTTTATAGGCGGGATATGGGCGATATACAAATGGCTTAAGTATGTTAATGCATATGGTATACATGAAAAACATAGTATTGAGTATAAGAAAGAGAATTACCTACCGTGCCCCGAGGATGTGTGGAGGATATCAGAGAAATTTTTGCAATTGCGGTATAGTGCCATTGATATTATCCCAACGGATGAATGCCCTCCCTGTGGTAACTTAATCCCCGATGATAATAGCTGGTGGGTTGTCTATAGTATAACAGAAGAAAGGTATCTCCATTACGATCATATTGGATTTTCGTGGGTTGATATACCTACACTGAGTTATACCACAGAGAATATAATCGAGGACAATAATATAGAGTTTCCATTTAAGAATTATACGAGGGACGAGCTGGACGACCTATCAATTATCCCAGTACGGAATCATTATGAACAACTGATAACGTACAAGGGGCGGAATGAGCAGCCATCTCCATTGTGTGGTATTCTATTCTACTTAGAATTGGACCATTTGAATCCAGTACCATATAGGGTGATGATTGGAGAAGTTAAACCTAAAGGAAGGTTACGTAATGAGGCTAATGATAGGTTTTGGAACGCATATAACTCTGGGATGGAATCTGTTATGGATGTGGATTAAAACATAAATGTTATATACACTTGTAAATGAGAAACCAATAGACTATACTGTGCATATGAGGGATATATTATATAATGCGAGTGGATATTGTTGATACAATGCCAGAAGAGATCACAGCACATGCTGTTGGCTTTGCGTTGTACAACACAGAACTAGACCAATACGTTAGGATACCGCTTGAAAATGAGCCCAAGGGATATAAGTGGTGCGATGAAGCTCAATGGCTTATAATGGAAAGGGATTTATGTAGGATGCATAATGACGCCCTAACAGAATTTATGGGTACTTTTGTGGATCATTGTGTTCTAGTACCATGTGAGTATTTCATTTTTAAGCATGGTTCCATGATTGAAGAGCAAGTGGTAATAGATGTATTCATTGTTTTAGGCCACGACAAGTCATTTAAATTATCAACAGTGGTGATCGACGAATGAGACGAATAGTACAACGAATACCTACGGACTTTGATGACTTCTGGGATGGGTATGTCGTTTATAATACGAATTTGGAAAAGTATATAAGTCATAAAAATTCATCCACTAGGAAAGGTCTCTATGAATGGGCCCCAGACACAAAAATTATATTATCCGAATATGACATGGAACAATGCCGGAGTAGCAGCCGGATACGAAAGATTATCAAATTCATTGCCAGAAGCCTACAGAGAACGACTGTGTTAGTTCCAGCTAAATGTTACACCAAAATTATATCAACCATAGCAAATGATGGGATGGATCTGGTGGAAGTATATATTGAACAGTTTTTCTCACGTTCCTTCCCTTTAAGTACGATGTTAAGGGAAATTTCAGAGGTTGGACCTTATGATTTTGAAACAATAACCACAAATGTACAAGGTAAATCTAGAAAATTAAAAGCCACGTGGACCATAGAAAAGAATGGTTCATATGATTACGACCCAGCGATAATTGATGATATATTGAAAGATATATTATGATTAACGAAATAGCAAAAAGTGGGTTTTCCCTATTCAGTGTATATGAAGATAAATTTTTAGGAAAATGGATTGCGTCGGCTACTGGCCGTAAATTTGGATGGATGTCAGGTGGGTTACTTTTATCCCCCGAGGAACTAGATTTACTATCAGACATTGTTTCCGGCATTATAAGTATAGATGTTTTAGTAGAAAAATCAGCCGCAACAGACCTTGGGCAATTGTTTACATTTGTTTCTAACAACCGTGGTTGGGATAATATATTGGTAGTGGAGACAATAAAATTTACTACTACTGACGGTCATAAGAAAAATCGCTGTGAGAGAGATTTTACGACCGCCTTTAAATTATGTTAGTTACCCGAGTACACACAGACTACGCACTATATGATCTAGCCACGGATACGTATCTCAATAGGAGCTTAGGGAGATTAAAATGGAGAAACACATGTAATATGGTCTTTAGTGATGATGCCATAACACTAATGTCCACCTGTTTACGTGATATAGACAATCATAACCTATGGTGGAGTGTAGACTTACCAGAGGAGAGGTTAGCAGGACTTGATACGAAGTTACTTGAGAAGGTTTCTGGTATTATTCAACGTGACCCTAATTTAAATATCGTGGTGGTAGAGGCCCGAATGCTGCCCCAATCAACTGGGGGGCCCTATTATGAAGGTAATTTTGTCAATTCATTCAAATTATTGTAGTAAATACCTATAATGTGTGTTATAGTGGGGCCAAAGGAGACTATTATGAATAATTATGGGGTATGGAACATGGCAGACGAGGGGTTTGAAGATGGTGCATCAAAGCTTTCGTACAGTAATGCCATGGGATTGGCGTTATTTTGTGTAGAAGAGGATGACAGGGGTGTTAGAAACTTCGCTGTCATTGAAATGGATGAAGACGGCGACCCAATTTGGCACCAAATGATTTGGCATGGAGGCTTTCAAGGCTATCCGGCCCTTTATAACGAATGCCTCCGGCTGGGAGAAATTAGTGAAACAGCCGACTTTGCCGATGTATCAGAAGAGGATTATTAACGGAGACAACATGAAAAATGTAGAAGGCGAAAGTGTAATTGAAGGGTTTCGAATTGTTGAAATGAAAAACGGCAGGCCCCACACTCTATTCCATGGGATACAGGGTGAAACGCGGCGAACTAAAGAACTACCTACCGGTGAATGGGTTAGGGCGGATGTGAAGGTTGTTAATGACGGTGGGAGGAATTATCTAAGTGGCTTCCATTTCATGGAAGATTTAGAAAAGTTGAAATCTTATATGGCATCTTTTACGGCACAACGAACGTTACATATCATCAACATACTGGCAAGGGACGTATATCCAAAACCCACCAACACGAATGTAAGTCTAAGCAGATACATGCTTATTCCCTCTGATTATGAAAGCTTTTATACACAAGGGTAAGAGGCACATCTGATATTATAAAAGGTAAATACTACCATGCAATCACAAGAAAAAATTCATATACCAAATGCCTCAGCGTGGTTAGATTATATAATATACATAGACGAGTTTCCCCCGCATTGTAAATTTGTAATTTACAATACAGAATCTGAGTTATTCAGACATGTAGATTCTGACCCCGACACTCATCAATATCTCGTAGCTGATGGGAAAATATTCTTTAATTCCGTTGACCTAAAACATACCCTAAGTGTTGTAAACGTTATTGGTGATGTGGTATTTTTAGCTGATGATGATGATAATATTGATTTCCTTCACCCTATAATAGATGGTGCTGAGTTTGAACAGGCTAAACTACATAATGCCGTAAATCATATATCCTTTTCTAAAAATGGAACAGTATTGCACGTTAACAATGGGGGGGAAGACGTAATTTATGATATACGCATACCATATGACATGTCTACTGCACAGGTCAGACCTACTAATAGTTTGAAAACCATGATAGGTCACCAGCACCAACCAACGATCACTGTACAACAAAGTAAACCTGTAGATTGTATTCATATTGATTATAGGATAACTAATGAGTAATTCAGCTATATTAGAGATGTTAATGCGGGGTACCGTTGAAATGCGGGCCTACTATGACGCTATGTTTGAATCGTTTGATGATAATGAACTGTTCGAGGTGTATGATATTATGAAAGATCAGTTTATACAATTTGCGGGCCGAGAAGGATCATACATCATGAATAAAACTACCATAATTGATAATCTAATTTACAAGGAAATGAAAGGGGATGGGGATATTCATGATTTAATAGTGGTAAAGTCTGATAAAGATGATATAAGTTTTGAATCCCCCGTCTTTGTGGGTAGTAGCGATAGATATAAAAAATGAATTACATAAGAGGTTCTAAAATTGAGCGTAAATACGTTGTGTACTCTGTACATGATGATGCCTATGTTAAGCTATTACACGATCCTATCACGGATGCCGGAGAGCTGTACAAGTTTGTTGAGGATGTTAATGAGGCCACCTTTGCCAACTCATTAGAGGAGGTTTCAAGTGATTTAAGTTACGCTGATATTAAAATAAATGAAAATATCAAAATCTTATTAGTTAGTATAATACTTGATGCCATTGCAAATTTTGAAGAAGATTTTTCATCACAGGTAAAGCGTGGTGATTTTAATACCACAGGTAATGAACAGGGTGATGTCGATGCAATCATAGATCGCTTGAGAGAATCCATGGAAAAGAAAGAAGCAGCCAAAGCTAAAAAGGCCATGAGTATGAGTACGGGTACGGTGAAGAATCGACAAAATCCAACAACACCCGGCGCAGTCGGTGGTTATAGATACGACCCTACTAATATTGAAGAGAATGAATTCATATGAGGGATGAATATAAACGGAAACAGGCTAGATATGATATCATAACAAAGTCCGAGGTAGAATTGTATGAGATGAAACAAAAAGGTATCCACGACCCTGCTCGGGAATCCATGGTTGTCGAAAGAATGAAAGTCCAAATTGAGGAGTTGTATAAGGAGAAAATGGGCAGCGAGTATAATGAAAAATTATGGAAGCAGCAATATGAAGGTAATTTTGAGGGAGTGCCGACGCGTACACCCATACAAAGGGCCATTCAATCTATACACCTGTTATGTGTTGGCCATGAATCTGAATACACAGCGTATGGATTTGGATGTTGGATTTATAATCTGACAACTAAACAATATTTTAAGCGGGAAGAAGGTTGGGTTGATGAAGTATATGATGAGGATTTCCATGGTCGTATACCCACCCATCTAAACGAAAAGGCTATTCGTATATTTGAAGAATTGTTTCCATGTGATAAATTTACCGCTGTACTTCCTTAGATATTAAGTCGAATATATATAAATAATATTATCTACAGGAATACACCATGAAACTCACAGATATTTTACTCCGAGAAGCAGTATACCCCGGAAATATTGGTGTTGTGGAAGTTTTCAAATTCTACCATATAGCCACGGACGATGAGCGCGAAACATTTGAAGATCTATTACAGCAGCATAAAATGACAGATGCGTGGGATTTAATTCAGAATGTAACCGGTGTCCATTTAAACCATATTCAATCCAATTCTGGCGAATAGTAGTACCAAACAGACACACTCCATTTTTTTAGCCCTAAATAGGTACATATAACATAATTATGGAGTAATATCATGACTAAATCAAAACAAGAAGAAATAGAACAAGAAGAAATAGAACAAGAAGAAATTCAGAAAAATGTGGCAACGCTGTCTTCAGATCCCACGATGATATCTAAAAAAAATGCATGGGCTGTAGGTGAGAAGAAAGAACACAACTTAAAATCCCTTGTATGGGGTATTATCAACGCATGTAGAGGATACAATGCCAAGTTCAATGCTGAACGAACACTTGCTGTACTGGACTTGGGTACTCAGGGTGCTCATCAGGGAACCAAATACCGCCAGTTATTCGTAGAGGCCACACAAGGTTTCATGCGACTGTCACTTCGAGAAGGATTCTCAAGTGCTCATGGTGGGGAAGCACAACGTAAAGTACTTTTTTCGTTCTCAGTATCAGTTGCTGAGACAGAATTATACGCTGAACTACAAACTCGATTCTTTGGTTACAACGAAGCTAGGAATCTCGGTGATGGTGTCGTATTACTAGACGCATTAGAAAAGACTGTAGGTTAATAAATATAATTGCCCTTTTATCAGAAAGGGCGATTTATCTTACCGAATAAATCCCTTTCAGTTGACTATTGTCTAAATAAATAGTATCATAGACACTATATGGAGATATTATTTCATGGCGGTAAAAGAGCAGTTTGATCCAAGTAAACCATTTAAAACTGTGAATGGTTTAGAGGTGGTAAGTGTCACATTAACATCCAAAGAAAAGATCATGGGCATTGTCAAATATGCAGACGAAGATGCCTTTTTTTGTTCGTGGGGGTTAGATGGTAAGAAGATTAATATATTCCCCCGCTCAAACGATGATCCCCCTGATTACGATTTAATAAATCTTGAGGTGGGTGCGGCCTGATGGAAAATGGACAACTCATAATAGGGCAGGAACTTGCATTCGGTGGCATTATTACGGATATGAAAGAGTTCAAGGGGGAGCCACGAGTATTTGCCATTGCGGATTTCATTGACTTGCATATAATGGTTATCCATTATGATAGGTTTGTTGGTATTATGGAACTTAATGAAAAGGAAATGAGATATGCCGCCGTGGGCTGGAGTCCGTCCAATGAGTTATCGGACGGTACTATACAGATGTTTGACGTGCGGGGGTTCGAAGATAAGGAACTAGCTCAAGAGGGTATTACTATTTTTGTAGATTTAATTAAAGATAAAACACCCCAATACACCCGTGTGATAAATGGTATGTGGGCTCCGGAAATAATCCTCTCCCATATAGTTGATTTATGGAAACTTACTTACGAATTATCGACATCTATTATACACTAATGCCTACTTTATTAAACTTTGATATTACAGATGAACGCTTAAATGCCATTTTTACCACACAGATTATTGCACTTGAAGTGACCCGCAGTGCAGGACACAGCAACGATTTCAGTTTGATAAAAGTTACAGACGGAATTGTATATTACTTTAATGGTGTGTATGCCATTGGGGATTTGAAAAACAAAATTAAGGAAATAATTATTATTCGGGATGCTCCCTCGGAAATAGTTATTATAGATACTAAGAAGGTTAGTAAAAGTCTCGTACCATTGTTAGAATCTTATGTGGTTCTTCTTAATGGGGTTTCCATTGAACTAGCCGAAAACGGTACTATTGATATACAGTGTCACGAGCATCACACTGTAGATGATATAAGAGAGCAAATAATAATAGATAACCCAAAGGAAATTACAGATGAGAAAGAAAACAGATATAGATGTTGAAGACGGTGTTGTTACTGACATTATTGAAGATGAACCACGACGTGGGGAAGATATAGATGATGGGGACTATGATATAGCCGGTGCTGACGAAGCGGCGGAACTAATGCAGTTGAAGGATGTTGAAGTGGGAGATATCCCCTCTGATGGGGGAGGCGAGGAAGTAGCCCGGAAAATAGGTAATAGTATGCGGGCTAAGGACCGCCAACTGCCGCATGGTATGTCTGTGCCCACGGAAGAACAACGCCTAGCCCTCATTGATAAGCATTCTAAGCGGGGTGGGTTAGCAATGGAATTTATTAAGTCTATTGTAAGCAGACGCCCGATTACGGGTCAAGTTGATGGGATAGTGGCGAAGAGTTTTGAAATGGCTGACGCTGTACAGGCGGAGGTTGATAGAGCTTTCAATGACGAATTAGCTAAACTGTAAATAGTAATATACATAGAGAAAATATTATGAAAAAAAATACTAGTTTAGCCCTAATTGCGGTCTTTATACTCTCTGTGTGGGGCTGTGAATCAGCCCCACCAGTTGACCCAGTTAACCCGAATGTGGTTATTTCCGGGGTTGTATTTTGTAAACACAAATACACCGATAGTTATAGCTTTGCCTATTATGGCCAACTACGGAAGTATCAGGATGAATTATTCGGTCAAACTATCTGGGTATATGAATATACACTGGCAAACGGTCTCCAGCATTACCTAACTGGTGATGAGGTTTCAAATTATGTTTGTACTCCTCAATAATAATAAATAGAAATATACATGAGGAAATAATTATGAAATTAGCAGATGCTGCTGCATTATTGCAGGAAATCAGTGATGAAGCGAAGGGGAAGGCTCCACCTATCAAAGGTGGTCAGACCATTTCTACTAAGCAAGCATCAGAGATACTTGGTGTTGATCCATCACGTGTTAGACAAATGGTACTAGCTAAGGACCTCTCCGCTGTTGTACGCCCTAGAGAGGGTGACAGAGACGTTGAGCTTCGAATTAAAGACGTTCAGGCTAAGAAGAACAACATGCCTAAGAAAGGTCGCCCATTTGATAGTAAGAGTGAAGAAAACAAGTCTAAGGCTAAGGCTAAATCTAAGAAGTCTAAGGCTAAGGCTAAAGAATCTGAAGACGACAACGAAGAATAATATAATTCATAGGAAACAAATTATGAGTTTTACATTGTATACGAAGGTAAACTGTAGTGCTTGTTCTAATGCTAAAAGGTTCTTAGAAGCCAAAGGCTTAGATTACACCACATTAAACGTGCCTACAGATGCTGATACACAAATGATCCAAGAAAGAGTTACAGAGGCTGGGTCTGATCATATAGTAAAGACAGTCCCCCAGATTTTCCTCGGTGAAAAATATATAGGCGGGGTTATTGACCTCGTATCATTTGTAAACGGCTGGCCGACCTGAGAGAATAACCATGGCCACCACTTCAACATTACCATTCCTAAACAAATCATTTACCCAGTTATCCGCAATTGGTAAGATGATTTACGGAGCATCTGCTTTGGCCACATTAGCTGGTGGCATGTTAGTAATTGTGCAGGCCAGTGCGTTCGCGGGTGAAAAAATTGATGAGAATGTTGTTTCTCTCATCAATGAACATGCTTATGAAGCAATCCAGCAACAAGTTAGTGGTGACTTTGAAAAACTCCACAATGGTCAGGAACGTTCTAGGCTTATGCAACAGATATCTTTAAACCGAATGGAAATGCGTTTTATTGAAAGTGAAATAAAAACTATTACACGGGAAGCGGGTGAAAGTCTAACCCTCACTGAAGCTGCCGACATTGATCAATTACGTGATGACCGGAACGCGCTCAAAGAAGAAATCACGAATTTAACGGATGAACTCCACAATATAGGCCAATAATAGCGTTGCAACCCCCCCAATAATATGGTATCATTCATTTTCGAGGATATCATATGACTTTAAAAATAATAAATGAAAATATAACAACCGTTACATCTGGTGTCATTGCACACGGCTGTAATTGTCAAGGAAAATTTGCAAGTGGTGTGGCTGGTGCTATTAGAGCGAAATGGCCCGCTGCTTATGTAAAATTCATGTCAACCCCGAAAAACCAACGTGTATTGGGCAATGTTAGCATAGCCCCCATCATACCCGACGTATTATGGGTTTTTAACTGTTTTACACAGGAGTTCTATGGGAGGGATGGAAAACTCTACGCAAGCTTAGGAGCTATTAAGAAGAGTCTAGAGATGGCATTCCTTTTTGCTCGATTTGGAGATTACCCAAACATGGACCGCACCATACACATGCCTAAGATTGGTTGTGGATTAGGTGGGCTAAATTGGGATGAAGTTGAGCCAATTGTGCTGACATTAAAAAAAGATTATGACCTAAAAGTAAACATATACGAAATTGAAGGATAAATAGTTCTACTTTACTAAATAACTAGGAGTTGAACTATGAATAATATGATTGAAGAAAACGAAGCCATTGTTTATCAGGTTAAATTGGGCAATCAAGTTCTGACTGAAGCACAGTCAAAGCCACTGGCTGAACATTTTATTACCACACTGGGTGCAGATCAGCAGAGTGAAGCTAGAATTGTTCCGGTAACGAAGAATGGTCAGCAAGTATTATTAGGATAATAAGCGAAACCATTAGGAGAAGATAATTGGAAGATTTTGAACGGCAAGCTGTGGGGCTAGAAATTACAGAGCATCTTGATTGTATAGTTGAAATAATAAACGATAATGTTGATTCCGATGATGAAGATGATGATTTTTTAGAGATCATAGACTTAATTGAACGAATCAGCGTAATTGTTAATAGAGGTTAATTATGTACACGGCATATACACTAGAACCCGGGTCACGGCAAAAGCTAATGCACCTGTATCCACCGAAGTATCCTAATGTCATGGGACATCATATTACCGAAAAATTCGGCGTACAGGACGGCTCAGTGCCTCCTATGCCGTCTGACGTACAGGTAGTTGGGTATATTGACAATGGAAAAGATGTGGAAGGGTTTCTGGTAGAAGTTAATGGGACTATCAATAGACCATCAGGTGGGAAGTATCACATTACTTGGTCTTTAGATCGCAGTAAGGGTGCGAAGCCTGTACATACCAATGCATATACGGATGAAGCGGTGATGCTTAAAAGACCCATCCCAATTGATGTAGACCCCGCATATTTCGATTGACACAAAAAAGGGACTTTCGTCCCTTTTTTTATTTAGTTATTCTTCGTACCTGATAGCGTACAGCACCATACTGGTTGTCGAGTTTATCTGCTCTACGGGTAAGGCGTTTTCTGTTTGCAACAGGTTTTCCTATCCACATACTTTTTCTGGTATCCCAGATTTGGTATTCATCTTCGCCGGTTGATTTACCTTCACCTTCACCCATACCTACCTTCTTGTCGTTCTTTGCTATCATATCAGCGGCCATACGCCAAGCAGCCACAACATTAGCGGCCTCGCCTCGTCTTGCCAGTATATCAGCGTGATTTCTAGCATCCTCGGCATCGTGATCACCCTTAAGTAGTTTAAATGCTAAATGCTTGGCGAACTTTATTGATCTTTGGTTGCCAGCACCAGTATCCCCTTGAGCCGAAGCTTCAAGGTCTAGGGGTTTTCTGTGCTTACGTCTTCGACCACGGCCACTTTTATAATCACCCTCAACATCTTGGTGTGGTCCACCTCTATTGAAATCGTGTTTAGCAACATAATTTCGGGCACGGTTACCTCTTCGTGGCCTCTTAAGTTCCGAACGATCCAAATAGTGTCCAGTTTCTTCTATAACAGTGAAAACTTTCATTCTAGCTGCGGTTCGTGATTTAATAGGGGTAGTGGAAACACTTGCATATCCGGCGTCATACGCCTCTGCTAATGTTTTCAGTTCCATGCCGCTCTGGTCGTGCATTTTCGCTATGAAAGTAGTTCTATATCTCTCTTCCAGCATATTGTCTATGATGTTATGTAGTAAACTCACTTGAAACTCCTTAGTTAACTTTGATTATCTATACGTATGAATGTATTTATAATGAGTAACTAAGAAGTTTCAATTATTCATAGTTTGCCAAATCGTGGAAATTACACGCGTCTGGAATATTACCCTTGCTTGCGCCCGGGGTGAGAATCCAATGCCAATTCTCTGGCATGGATGGTACGATATCAGAACCATAACCATCAGTTACCACGAAAATGGCGTCGGGGTAATGGAAGTTAGGATCTTTATCAAATTCCTCCATAACATGATTCTCCAATATATGGAAATACGTACCACCAAACCCATACAACTTACGGGATTCCAAGGAAGTTTCATATACCTTGGTATCAAAGCAGAACATTCTCATGTTAAACTTATCTAATGGCATTCCCTCTGCAATCGAGAAGAACCGGTCAGTGTAGCCAGAACAAGATCCCGAGGTATCCTGAAAGAACCAGACTTCAAACTTCTCTTCAAACTTCTCTTTCTCAAGTGTTTCATATTCAGTGGGCAACATTAATCCAGTGTTGATCATGTTGAATCTACGATTTTTGAAAATCCACTGATCAATTACCTTATACTCTTCCTTCATCTTACTTCTAGCCCAACTGGTAATGATATGCTCGAACTTGTGTTTCTTTGGTTCCCTGATCTTTTTGGCAAACCTCCAGCTCGTACCAGCCGTAGTACCAGCACTCTGTCCACCAGCCTCCCCTGTTTCATCTTCTGGAGATGGCATAGCAATACCACTAGATACACCAGTGGGGCCGTAATCCGGATTTTCTGTGGTATCACCATTGCTACCTTCGTTCTCTTCTACGAAATTTTGAAGAGTTTCCTTTTCATCTTCAGTTAATTCATCATTCAGTTTTTCAATAACGTCACTGAAATCACTGCTATAATCATCCGGATCAAAATAGTCGAACTCATCGGGATCTAGATCATTGGGGTCAATACCACCATCACCCTCACCCGGCTGTGGTTGGCCTTCCCCCTGCTGTGGATAACCTTGCCCTTGCCCCGGCTGTGGTTGACCTTGACCAAATTCATGGTCATCTACTGTCTCAGCATTCTCCATTAGCTTTTTAAGTTCTTCTAACTGCTGTTGAGCCATCTTCATTAGACGGTTATAGTAGAACTCATAGTTTTCGTCATTGTGAATGTCTTCTTCTGGCTTGAAGAATTTATCTACCCAGCAATACTTACCCTCTGGGTCTATTTCCTCTCTATCATACCCATAAAAGTCCGTAAGGCTATGATTAATAACGATATCCTGTGCTTTATTGGATACGTCTCTACCCAGCCTACTTAACTCCGTTGTACGCTGGCCATGATTTAATGCAATATGAAGGCATTCGTGGGAGATAACAAAACATTGAGTATTGAAAGAAAGTCCTTCCCAAAACTCTCGATTTACGATAAAATCAATACATTCGCCCTTCTTATTGAATAGTACACCTGCTGTAGGTACCTTCTTAGAGAAGCGAATACGACTCATGCTCCAGACGCGCTCGAAGATAGCGTGATGCTTTTCAAGCTCTCTAGCTATCTTAAGGTGTTCATGAATAGATATTTGATTTGGTACATTTGTCATTTTCTAGTTCCTGAGTTGTTAATGTGAGAGACATTATACACATAAAAATAAAAATTGCAAATGTATTGACAAACTTTATTTAAAAAGGTAAGATGTCTTTAAATACATCGGAGAGGAAATATTATGTTTGATCAGGCAAAGTTAGATTTTTATATAGACAATGAGCTTAACGTGCTGTTTGAAGGTCGCCATGGCGTTGGTAAAACCGCTATAGTGAAGGAAGCATTCGAACGACACAACCTTAAATGGAAATATTTTTCTGCTGCTACTATGGACCCGTGGGTAGATTTCGTCGGTGTTCCTAAAGAATCAGTAGACCCCGAGACTGGGATTAACTACATCGAATTGGTTCGTCCTAAAGGGTTCCATAATGATGAAGTCGAAGCTATCTTCATGGACGAACTCAATCGTTCTAAAGAGAAGGTTCGTAACGCCGTAATGGAATTGATTCAGTTCAAGTCTATTAATGGTGTAAAGTTCAATAACCTCAAAATGGTCTGGGCTGCTATTAACCCGGAAGCCGACGAAGATGCAGATATGAAATATGATGTTGAAATATTGGACCCGGCACAGAAAGACCGTTTCCATATTCTGGTTAACATCCCCTATGAGCCTTCCTTGGCATATTTCAACAAGCGGTTTAGCACGGCTGGTGTTGGTGCTGTTGAATGGTGGAGAGGATTGACTCCTGATGAGAACCGTCTGGTATCTCCTCGTCGTCTTGAATATGCAATTGAAATATTCAATAAAGGTGGTGACCTTCGGGATGTGCTACCTAATAAAGAGCTGAACCTGAACCAGTTGCGTCAACGTATTGCTCATGGTTCCATAAAGGTTAAATTGGCTCACCTATACGATGAGAATGACGCTGAATTGTGTAATAAAGAATTCAGTTTTATAAACTTCACGACAGATGCTGTGCCTATGATCCTGAATGATACTAAGTATATCGAAAGGTTTGCGGAATTCTTACCTAAAGATATAATCAGTAAACTGATTACTGAGAACGACGGTGAGCATGTGGAAGCGATGATTCGAAATACCCCTGCTGAAGTTATTTCACCCATTCTGGCATCACTCATAGCGTCAAACACTATGAAGCGTACATTACTGCAAAAAGTAATTGCATATGCCGAAGAGCGTGGGCTGGACTTAACATCACAGAATGCGTTCCGTACAGCAATTGAAGAGAGTCTTGGTGAAGTATCCAAGTCTAAGGCTGACCGATACAATGCTCTGCATTCTATCAACCAGAACTTCAATTCCAAGGCTACCCTTGAAACGTATGAAATGTGCATCACTTTCCTTGCACGGATGATTTATCATACACAGGATAATTCATTGAAAGATCCTAAGAAGCCTTCTAACCAGCTCGGTGTGCATATCATGGGTAAGTTGGAACCATCTCTTACTGAGCATAAAACTTCCGTCATGGAAGTGTACAAGCGGTTAAAGCCCTCTCTCTTCACTAAGACTGATGATGACCGGCTGGATAGAATTGAAGAATACTTCAACTCTTTCATCTCCGCAGCAAAGAAAGATAAGAAGTAAGAACAATACTTTTTAGTAAATAAAGTATTGCATTCTAAAGAGAACCCTGCTACTATAGCGGGGTTCTCTGTTATTTTAGCAGGGCTTTTATATTTTAAGAGGAAATGAAAATGATTTTGGATAGAGTTGTATACGTCGATATGGATGGAGTTGTTGCAGACTTCGGCGGTGCACTATTAGAGCGATTTGGCATTACATTCGACACTGCACCGAAGGGTAAGGTGTGGGGTAAGATTATGCGTTACAACGATAACGTTGAAGACTGGTTCTACAGCTTGCCGTTGATGTCGGACGCTGAAGCTCTGTGGGCGTTCGTAACAGAACACTTCGAGCAGGTTGAAATCTTAACTGCGTCTGGTACTTCTCCGAGAGATGCACCGGGACAGAAGCGTGCATGGGTTGGTGAGAAGTTTGGCTACGATGTAAAAGTGAATGTTGTTGGTTCTGCCAGCGAGAAGGCTGCTTTTGTATTGGGTCACGCAGTTCCACCTATCTTAATCGACGACCGTAATCATTCAATCGGTCCGTTCGTAAAGGCTGGTGGTATTGGTATTCTTCACACCAGTGCGGTTGAAACTATAAATACTTTAGAGGCAATGATGAAGGGATGGGAGTAATCTCACCCCTTCATTACATTATTAGTATGAAACGAGATGTTATAATATATGTGGATATGGATGGGGTGCTGGCGGCCTTCGATCAAGCTGTGCGTAAAAAACTAGGAGCTGAAACTGTAGATTTATCTTCCGATAAGAGATGGAACATAATTATAAAATATAACAATGAAGAAGAACCTTGGTTCTATTCCCTACCACTACTGCCCGATGCAAGAACATTGTGGAAATTCCTCACTAAAAACTTTAGAAATGTAGAGATATTATCAGCTACTGGTGGTAATGCTATACCTGATGCTGGAAGACAAAAGAGGCAATGGATTGCAGATAACTTCGGTCCAAAGGTAAAAGTACACACCGTAAAAGATGGTAAAGATAAAGCAGCCTACGCAGATTACAACACAGTCCTAATAGATGATCGTAGTAGAGCGATTGACCCTTTCATAGCTGCCGGTGGTATAGGAATAAAGCATACCAGTGCAGCAAACACTATTGCCACCCTACGAGTTATGATGAGCGATTGGGTATAAATATTAAGTGTTCCACCGATCAAAAAGATAAGCTGTAACAGCATCTATCTCTGCTTGACTTAATACTCTATCCCATACTATAATTTCCATAAACAGACCATGCAGTGCTTCTACTCCCTGCCAATTCGTCATTATACGCCCCCAGTTCCACTCATTCACTCCTATATTCCCACTAGCAAACCCGTTTTGACCGCCTAGTGTTTGTATAGAGGATATGGTATCTCCAATAGCCACCACAACCCTAGTATTTGGACTATACGGGGCACTGGCTACTAGTCTATCAACCGCTGGGACAAGACCACCCCTATAGAATGCTAGAGCACCACCTTCTGTGTCACCATCCTCGTATATGGTTGCCATTTCCCCAGAAATAAATCCGGCTGTTCCATTAGCATCACCAATTGTTCTAATTCCAGCGGCACTAGTTTTGAATTTTGGTTTATGCATAAATATGTTCGTGAACCCATTTGGTAGGTTTAAGTGCCCCGGGTCATGTAGATGTACAAGCCCACCTCCCACTCCCAGTGCCATTGACTTATCTGTGGTATTTATAACCGTATTACCCATGGCTTCCCATGTTTCACCTGTATTAATAGAGGACCATGTGGTATCGTTCATTGTCAGCATATCAGCGGCATTAAAATGTTTTACCCTATTAGATTGTATTACGTCCGAATATATACTCATTTCCCCTATTTGCCCTGTGAACATATCCACGGTTCCATCACTGTTTGTGCCTATCTCTATTTTACCTGACGGGGCGGCGTTGAAATTCCCAGCTAATATTGCGACTGCCTCAATAAGAACCCATGCCGGTGTGACGACATTAAGAGATTTCCAAAAAGTTACAGTATTACCAACTCTATCCACACGTAGCAATGCCTCTTCCCCATATGGAGTTATTATTGTGGGATTTACTGATGATTGGGCTGTTCCTGCTAATGTAGTGCCATCAAATGAGTAGTCGAGATATAGATCAGTAGCTGTATCATTAGAGCCAAACCGAAAGGATTTACCTGTAGATGACCATACAGAACAATACGTAACACCGGTTAACGTTCGGTACTCTGGTATAATTTTAACAACAATGGAGAAATTATCTTGTGGTAGGCTGGTCATATTTGTAGATCGTGCATACTCACCCGACACTACCCCCGGGGCTCCTAAAGCCATGTACCCCGGCCTTGCGCCACGTACTGTACCAGTCTTGGCGTTTAGGTCATAAAGGTTTCCACCAGTGCCTTGGTTGGTATATGCAGCCACTGAACCGTAGGAGCCTTGGTTCGCTAGCTGTAGAGTGGCCTCATTCATCCATATCACAGCGTCAGCTATAACATCTAGAGGGTCTAATAATAATGCAGCACTAGACGATGGTGTAATCGTCGGTGTTAAAGTAGGTGTTAAAGTAGGTGTAATCGTCAGAGTCGGAGTAACACTTGGTGTTACCGTATGTGTCGGAGTAACACTTGGTGTTATCGTATGTGTCGGTGTAATCGTTGGCGTAATCGTTTGTGTTGGTGTAATCGAAGGCGTAACAGTTGGTGTAACCGTATGTGTTGGTGTTACCGTTTGTGACGGAGGCGGAGGCGTGTTACTTGGAGTAACAGTTGGCGTTACTGGCATATCTGTAAAGCATCCACCACCTTCTTCTAAACCTAAATCCACCCCGGGTACTTGCTGGGGTATAGGTACGTTCTGATTAATCTGCAATGCAACCCATGATGTCTTAAAAAACTCTTCAAATTTTTGTTTATTTACAAACGCATCATTAAGTATTTGAAAGAAAATGTAATTTACATCCTCAGCTTGAAAATTATCATAGATATCTATCATTGTAGCAATGATATTTTCGGGTGTACTAAAATCAACATTGTTATTTACAAACGTATCAATATCAACACCTTCAAACTCCCTATCCGGGTCATTCAAAATGGCGGTAATAGTAGACTGTGCTAACTCGGGGTCAACAAAAATTTGCTCTGGTCCTAAACCAAAACGAGTATCTGTACCAAACTTATTATCATATAAGATTCGTTCTAAGGTAGGTAATAAATTGTCTCTATTTGTCATGTTTATCTTTCCAATTTAATTAAGGTGGTGGATTGGCTTGTACACTAGTGGAAGTAAGCCATATGGTACAGCCATCAACAGGAGGCCCACCGGCATATAATGCTACCTGTAAGGTAAATGTTGTTTCTGCTTCACCCGCACCATTGGAGTTATCATATATACAATGGTTTTCATATGTTATATTACCACTAGCTGGCATCTGTGTCCATATACCAAAGGGCCCTGACCTGAAACCAGCCACATAACTCTGGGACGTAATAGTTGCTAAGAACCAGTAGTCGGTAGGGTTAAATGGCCCGTTTTTCCAGAGTGGTGGCATACTAGACGCCCACCTTCTTATAAAAGTCGATGTTGGTGTCGTAATTGTTCCGTTTGAGTTAAAGTTAATTGGTGAGGATATATCTACCCGTCGATATCCAACACCACGTAGGTTATAACTTCCACCACCCAACGGTGCATCTAGTGTTGGTGAAGGTGTAATACTTGGCGTAACTGTAACATCCGCTGTTGGCGTTGGCGTAGGTGTTAATGTTAGAGTCGCTGTAGGTGATGGTGTAGGCGGCAATGTAATACCCGGTGTAGGTGGTGGTGTCTCAGTGGGGCTTGTCGACGGTGTTACATCTGCTGTAGGTGATGGCGTTGCCCCTGCTATAGGTGTCATCGTTACCGTGGCCTGTGGCGTTTGCGAAACTCCCGGTGCCGGTGTTCCCGCTGGTGTAACTGTCACTGCTGCCGTAGGTGTTGGTGTTGCCCCTACTGTAGATGCTGGTGTTGGTGTTACCGCTGATGTTGATGACGGTGTAGGTGTTACTTCTGCTGTCTGTGTAGGAGACTGTGTAGGTGTTATGCTTATAGTGGGGGTAGGTGTTATCCACTCCGTTATAAGTGACTCGGAGAAGCCCACATACAATTGCACGCCAATACTTATCCCATTATCATCTAGAATATCAGGATCTTTAAAATTATATTGCTCTAACACTTCCAAAATTTTGGTGTGGTATGGCTTTATGTCATTAAAGTATGTTATAAACGATTGGATTGGGGTTGAAAGCCCAGAATCATTATTACCTGTGATTGCCATTTACATGCCTCTTGTGTATACTACGTATTTATACTGGCACGTAAGAAGTGTTATCCTTGTGATTTCAGTTTATTAGAAGTTTCTTTAATACGGAGGGGATTAAACTCTAGATGTAATACGTTGATTGATCGCTTCAGAGCACCAATAATGGCCTTCGTACGCATATCACTGACATTATCAATGTTAACAATCTCCAGAAATTCTTCTAGAGAGTGTGAATTGTAAAGATCAGTCAGATACTCCTTGTCGTATTTCATTTACGTATATGTACCGCCTCAAAGAACTCTTCAGTTAAACTCTTAGGGGTAGTCACGTACTTGCTGCTTTGACGACGCAGTTCTGCTCTTCTCTGGAGGGATAATATAGCTAAATTTAGATCCCTTATCTCATTACTGGGTTCTTTACTTAAACTCATTAAATTTCGAATAATACAGGGTGACATGGTAACCTCATAGTCTTGTACCTCATTATTCTATTTATGGTATCTAGACTAAAAAATTACGATTTTTTAATTTAAACTCCTGTAGGCGAAGTTTTGCTTCGAAACTGTAATAAGTGTTTTCGGTAATTGACTTGATTACATACAGCTTGCCGAAATGATTTATCGCTTTACATAAATCCGTACAGGGTAGGATTTCTGGTAGGGCAACACCCCACCCTAGTTCAACAGCCTGATCAGCTAGATGCATACCATCCATATTATAGTCTGGAATTACGACCTTGGGGCGTCTGTTTCTTTCCAATAACATTACCTTACTACTTTTCATTGTATTTGAAATAACAGCAATACCATGAACATGCCAAGAATCAAAAAACCCTTCAGTAATATACAATGGACAGTCTTCAGTGTTATTATCGTAGACATTGTTTAAGCCATACACCACAGAGTTGCTATTATCCACCGTAGCACTGATATATTTCTTAGTACTCTCACCGACAAACAACCGTGCTTGCCAGAATATCATGCGGTCTCGCTGGTATGCTGGTATAATAATCCGAGGTCTTAAACTTTTGGCTAGATATTTATCTGCACTGTCTGTAGATTTAGTTTTACCAGTGGAAAGAAAAAATGGATAATTATCCTGTGTCATTTTGTAGTTTTCCCACAAATAATACCTAGCCTCATTGGCTAATATATCATCATCTGGGAATTCCATCAGGGGTGAAAAAAAGTCTGGGGGTGTTATATTTGGGAGATAAATTTTTTCCTTTCTTACCACAATTTTTTTATCATCCTTAATCTTAGACAGGATGAGGGCGTTTATATCATTGACGGGGACATTAAAAGCACGTAAAATCTTATACATGTCCTTAGAGTGCGGAGAATCGCGGTTGGGGTCGAAATTACCACTTATGCCACAGTTAAAGCAACTGTAAAAACACGCCTCACCGTCAAATAGCCAGCCCCCACGGGGGCCTTTGGTGCGGTGACCATCACCACATACCTCACAGTACACCGAGTTCCATCCCTTTGAGGAACTTCCATGCACTAGGGGGACGTAGGTTCTAATAATGTCTTCGATATAATCCATAGACTTAGCATTATATCACACATTTTTTAGTTTTGGAAGTGCTACTTAGACTTCCTCGGCTTCCGGGGCTTAGGCTTGGGCTTAGGAGCGTCTTCCTCTTCTTCCATTTCAAATGGGGCAAACTCTACTATCCTACCATCACCACGCTTCCTAAGCCGCTTGATAAGCTCATTCGAACTCATCCAGAAGTCTTTGTCATCACATAATTGTTCTATTTCTTTATCAGTTAAAAAGTTTTTATAGAAATGCTGCACCAGTTCACCAAAGTATTTACGTGAAAAATCAACGTGGCTGTTAACCTCTGCACCTTTACCGAACGTACCATGACTATAGTTGTGAACCATAAACTGACAATTATCATTGACAACGTAAGTGTCACCTGTTAAAAATATGAAGGTGGCCCCTGAACATGCTTCCCCCTCTAATACTGTAGTGACCTCTGCTGGACACTTACTTATGGATGATACTATTTGCATGGTTGTGGTAAGGCTTCCACCCGGGCTATTGATATAGATGAATATTTTATCATGAGGCTCTGCCGTCTTGAGGATGTTGAGCATATCAAAATATCTATCAACTTCCTCTTCAATTTCACCGCTTAAATAAAAATGATGTATGGTAACCGGTATTACCTGACTATAGTGCTTTATGGGTTTTTCTTCCCACATGCTACCGGATAATAATAAACTGTTTAGTGCTTCTTCTTCCATACCCATTTATTATATCTCCTCGATAAATGTATCATGTATAAATCTATTTATGATATTAACACCCAAAGAACAATATTAGCGACGGTATAAAGAAATGGCGAACGCCAATAAAAACGGGGGTTGTAGAAAGAAATGGCGAATGTAAAATCAAAACGGTCCCCTATAAAAAACGGCCCCCGGAGGAGCCGTTTTGGATTTTTGGATAAAAAGGCTATTCCTGCCCCTGAAGATCAAGCGGCCATTGCATACTCGAAAGTATCGAAGCCATCTTCTGCAAAAATTTCATCATTTGCGTTTACTTTAGTTTATCGAATTACGGCTCTCTAAACCGGATAGCCCTACAAGTTATTCATTCCCCGTCGATGCTAGTTCGCCCCCAAAAACGTCATAAATCAGTATTTGGTGGAGGCGACCGGTACTGCCCCGGTGTCCGAGTAAAACTTTGGCTTCCAAAGTTCACTATCATTAAGTTATATATTACACTATCACGAAAAGTTTGTCAAATGGTATCTATGATATATTTTGGGTCCACATAATCTGTTAACCACACCTTATTCTTTGATATAATAAAGTCAAGCCCATCACGATACATACTTTCACTATCAATTACCAAGATAATAGGCTTACCGTGGCGTTGTCCAACCTTTGTTGCAGTTGCCTGATCACTTGATAGATGCACGTACTGCCTATTTCTGCGGGTAATACCCTGATCCCGTATAATATCTACATTCTTTACGGCGGTGCCATGATATAAGGTCTTAGGGGGCTCTGTGGGCTCCAGCGCAAGATCAACTGGGATAGAATGGCCCTGATTTGCCCGGATCTTTGTCTTGTCATCATTGAAAGTAAACCGTTGCTTATCACTGGATGCAACAACTCGTTCCAACTCACCCATGTCTGTGACATAATCAGTGTTGGAATTAATTTTATCAATTAAATCATCGACATCAGCCCACCCTTGCTTATCTAGGGTAAGGCCAATCTCTTCTGGTTTATGACGTAGCACTAGACTTAAAAGTTTACTTGATTTTGTTAAACCTTTAGCCTCTGCTAAGGCATTGAGTTTCATGGTGTGGCTACCCCTCTAAGTATATATTAACTTAACATCAGTGAAGAAAAATGTCAGCATTTATTTCTTTAAACGCTTCCCATTTACCCATTTTGTATATATCCATGTCCCCACGCTGACCTGTAACCTCCCCAGCTCCTTGACTAAAATCATAGAATCCTACAATCTCGTCACCGGAAAATATATTAACTATCTCCCCGGTTGGGTCTAATTGAAAGGTGATATCATTAGGATGTGTTGAGAACAGTAGCTTTGACCAATCAGCAAATGTTGTTTGGTGTGCTCCATTAAGCCTCATTCTTTTTTACCCACTCTAGTTCTAACTCTTCATCATATTCTTCGATGATTTCTAAAGACCCAAGAATTTCGGCCACATTATGTTTATCTACATCGAAATCCCCGCAATTATATGATAACGTTATATGTGGAATATACTTATCATAGTCATATGTGGCCCCGTGCTCCTTCATGATAGACTCATGTCTAGCAACCATCTCCGGGGCATCTAATTCAATAACCAGAGCATTAACCTTATCTCTGGTAGGAAAGATGTTCAATTTTTTGGCCTTAACCACAATGGGTGGGTCAATTTTCCCCCGGGCCTTGAACTCTGGTAAATTTTTTCTTGAGTAAATAAGAGTTAAGTGCATTTCTGTCTTATTCAGGGGATTTGGTACATCCATGGCTTTGATAGCTTCCATGAATTTAGCTTTTGACTCTGCCGAAAAGTGCACGCCCACGAACGTTCCGGGTTTATCTTCTTTTTTCTCAGAGAGAAAGTTGTCCAGTTTCATCTAGTACTCCTTCGTTTTCAACGTCTGGTATTCTTTCTATTAATACGCCTTGGAACAAAGATACCACATCATTGACTAATTTATCTATCGGGTCACTCAACCTAGTCAATAAACAACTTTGTATATTTCGCCCATGGCTGAACTGTTGAGTCTTGGATTTATGTACACTAATGGCTAAAAGATACTCACCGGCATCATATGCTATAGAGTATACTAAATCTTCCCCTAAACGGGCCCTTACCTTCTCATGGAACTCTAATGTCTTCCTAAATTTCATATGTTATCCTATTATCTGTTTAAACCCACGTAGGCGTCCTGTAGTGGCCGCTGAGGGCTTTTCTACGCTATCATGCCCTATGGCATTGCCCTTTTCATCACCCCGCTAGTAATCACAGGGGACTGTATGGTGATACCTTCCTACATCAGTATGCTCTTCATCCTCATTCAACATATCCACAATCATAAAAAGTTCGCTGTACATGACCCATTTTGTATCCCCGGTTGGTATTGGACCTGATCTATTTGGGTCTTTCTTAGGTGAAGGCTTTATTTCCACCATAATCACTGTTTCTTCGTCGGCATCATAGAGATCAACAACATTTTTACGTCTTGATCTCCGTGTTGGACGTGATGGTGCTCCAATTGTCTTCTCCGCTGTTCGGCCAGTTAAAATATATTCTAATCCTTCATATATGTAAGCCTTTGACATATCTAAGGTTTGTTCATCCTGCATTTATTATCTCCAAGCTTGTATAAATAATTATAAGTTCTATGATAATGTTATTTATCATTAGGAATTAGTCGAGCAATCAGAGACACATCCGCGATTCTATCTTAGACTATTGAGCTGTCAATGTTAGATTAGCATAGCTCTCCGCTTGACGCTTAACACTCGTATTTCCACTATTAAGGAGGGTTTCGTAGTATGTAAATAAAACTCCCAACCAAACCGTATTAGATGATATAATAATGGAGAATACACAACATGTCAAGAAAAAATAGAGCTAAAAAGCTCAATTTCAAAGACGAACAAATAACAGAACTACAACTTGGATTAATTAACAACGGGATAGCAACAATAGATAACACGAAAAAAAGGAAATGGTCACTACACGACCTAAAAACTATTCACCCCCTAAACGGGCCGCAACAATCAATGTTTACCTCTTATTTCAGCGGTAATCATATAATCGCAAATGGTTCCGCTGGAACTGGAAAAACATTCGCTGGTATATTCCTAGGACTATGTGATGTATTATCAAAGGAGTCCCCACAGGACACATTGATAATTGTTCGCAGTGCTGTGGCTACTAGAGATGTGGGATTCTTACCCGGCACCATTCAAGAAAAACTGGACCCATACGAAATGCCTTACCGTGACATGGTGCATTTCTTAACAGGTGACCCTAAGAGCTACGACAAAATGAAAGCATGTGGAATTATACAATTCATGCCCACCTCATTTATACGTGGCCTAAACTGGGATGACTCTGTTATTCTGGTTGATGAAGTACAGAACCTCACATTCCACGAAGTTAATTCGGTTATCACACGTGTTGGTGAAGATTCCCGGCTAGTAATAGTTGGTGATCAGATGCAAACTGACTTGTATAAAACCGGACACGATAAATGTGGTATGGATAAGTTCTTAAACATTGCCAGAACGATGCCAGATTTTGATGAGATTATGTTTACTAAGCATGATATCATACGAAGTGCGTTTGTTAAGTCATGGATATTTGCGCTTGAAGAGGCGGGGTAACTTCACACTCCATGTGATCGAATACGTCGTTTAAATTGGCCACTCTGACGAAATTAGCACATGTGCTATTTTGTGGTAGGGCGTGCATAAAAACATGCTCTACTCTATCAGAGTTACGCAGATGGATACAATTAGGCTCTTGATCATCTATGGCGAATTTTATATTGTCATGGTGATCTAAATATTCCATCTTATTTACACCATGCTGACTGACTATCAGTTCATCATAATAGAATCCGAACTTATTGATATATTTTTCGGTTTCTTCATATGCATCTGGCATAAACCCTTCCCTAGCTGTCAGTATAAGAACATGATAGTCCCGCCGTTTCAATTCTTTTAGAAAAGCATTGGCAGATGGAATGGGCTTGATCCTTCGGAATGTTTCGTCTTCGCAGATGAGGTTAGTTAATTCTTTACTGGTAATGCCTAGTGTATCTTCTATGTGGTGGCCAACCCATTTAGTCCAATGTGGTACTCTGTTACCGAAGTGAATTAATAGGAGTTGATACAGAGCTTCTTTCGTATCAATCAACGTATCGTCTAAGTCTAGTAGAGCTATTGGTTTATTCAAGTTGTTTTTCCTCTTCTTGTTTGGGTAATTCTTTTTCCAAATCCTCCATGGTAAGATTACCATCTATTTTTCCTTCTATGTCAGTAAGGATATCTGGTTTCAGTTTAGCCGCTGCTGCCATCACACGACGGAAGGCAGCATGGTCTTTAAATTCTGTCTCCCCACTGGCCAATGCCGCACGCTCTGACGATATAACATCAGCAATGTGGTTTGCCCTGCGCTCGACTGATGGTACTTCTTTCATAAATTCATCATCTGGAATCATATACGCAGTGCTGTATAGCCGCATAACCCACATCGTTTCACTGGGGATAGACGATATTGAAAATAATTTCTCCCACACCCGCTCACGTAGCCTCCATTCTTTTTTACTTACCCCTTCCTCTGGGTCAGTGTTGTTCCAGTACCCAAACGCAGTTACCTGTGGGTGAGCCATGAATATTTCGTATACTTTATTATCTGGAAAGAATGGTATGGCTAGTGTGTGGCTCCCCTCCCGGGCTATAGAAATAGTATACTCTGACTCCTCTCTACCGTGTTCTCGTTCAAAATCCATTATTCTATGTGTAGCTGCAAGGAGGGGTATGCGCGAGGAATCCTTTGTATCAAAGGGGTCGGTGTCGTTGGCTGTATATTGATCGTACAAGAGACATGCCAGAGATTTAATTTGTTCAGCCTTCGAACTCTGTACGTGAGCCCTGATCATAGGTCTTAGTGATTCCGCAAAGGCATGGGCTTCTTTAAAAGTTCTAACGTCTGTTAATTTAACACCGTGATATATCTTAGTTGACATTTATTATTTTCTCCTGTAAATAAAAAGGGTACGCCACATTGTAGCATACCCCTTTCGATATTACAAGAACTTTGTTCAGGAAACAATAAACCTACCATCCTGAACGTATTCATGCAAGCGGCTCTTCTTAGAGACACCCTTCAACAAGAAGGTCATCTGATCTTCTAGAATTCTTCTGTTCTTCAAAATAAGTGTTTCATTATATGAAGGAGTGTACGGTATGTAAATTAACTTCATACCGGCCTGCTCGGGTGTTCTATCATCCTTACGCTGATTACATGACTTGCAAGAAGTTACTACATTGCTCCATATATCAGCACCACCCTTAGACCTTGGTACAACGTGGTCACGGGTTAACTGCTTACCATTAGCTGTAGCAGCACAGTAAGCACATAGGAATCTATCACGTGCAAACAACTCACGGTTAGACAATGCTGGAGTTTCTCTACGATACTTTGTAGGACTCATGTTATTATCCAACGCAACGATAGTATCAATGTTCATAATAGAACGAAGACCAGTAGCGGCACAAGTACCACCACGTAGGATCACTTCATATGAACCCGTACTCCAAAGAATTTTACCCTTGGCCTGATAGAATGCACTATCTTCCCAAGAAATCCAATTCAAGGCTTCGCCACCGGAGTTCAATGCCAAAATCAATGGCAAGGCATCCGTCATTACTTTATCTTCCTTTCTTAGTAACATTTTACTCTCTCCTATATGAACAGTACTTTATCAAAGCCCTCCTGTTTCGTAGGAGGTGCATAGCGTTTGGCCATGTCTTTGATAACTTGTGGGGGAATGTGTTTCCCCGTTTCTTTCTGTCGTTTCTCTAATCTATCGTCTAATTCTGCTTGGGTTACTTCGAATACAACCGCTGTTTTGGTATAATTCTCAGGAACCTGATTTAGTATCCCTCTTCTTTTCTTTACGCTCAGATTTGTCTGATCCCAAAGAATATTCTTACCATTATTTACTGCATCTCTAAACTTCTGTTTAGTTATTGCAGTGGCCTTACCGAGATACTTCTTAAACCCATCTGAATATGTAGTTCCATCCGCAGCAGCCATGGCTTCAATCTCATCATCACTCGAAATAGTTATGAATTCTGAGGATGTTTGCGCCAACATTTTATCTCGCCATGTTGACTTTCCAGACCCCGGTAAACCTACCATAACAATTATTTCGGGTGTATGTTGCATATCTTCAAGTTTCATCTATTCCAATTCCAAGTTTCATTTAGGGAATTTTCCCCTTGGGACGACGAATAATTCACCGTCCAACCTGCTTAATGTGACATCTGCATATACAGTTTCAAGAACTATACCAGCTTCTTCCATCATAGTCAACGATATCTTGTATTTATCTTCCCAGAATTCTCGTTTAATTCCACCTTCATTATATTTATCAACAACAACATACTTTATACCCTTCTGTATAATACCTCTGGTACAATCAGGGCACGGTAAGTGTGTTATGAATAAAATACACCCTTTGAGTGAAGAATCCGATAGATAAAGGGCATTCCTCTCTGCATGTTCGAACCATTGATACTTCTCCGGGCGTTCATGCCGTTCAGGTACATCATCGTTCACCCCAATGGGAAATCCATTAAATCCAAATGATCTAGGGTGCCCATCCATTGTTGTAATTGTTGCCCCTACCTGTGTCGATGTATCTTTAGACCACGATGCTGCTTGGTAGGCCATTCTTAAAAATCTTTTTTTCCACTTTGAACTTTCTATTACATTCATTATTATTATTCTTCCTTATTTTATGGTTTTTACTCTATCCAATTATCGTCCACGGTTGCCCACCTTTTCCAATAGTAAGGCTTACCATCATACCCCTCCCTTACACACTTCTGCTTCTCCTCTCTCCAACGCTTAATAAAGTGCTGGATGCCACCATTACTATCCATCCTATGTGCATATATAGCCTCGATCTTAAACACACCAGTACCCCAACATGATTTCGTGTCATCTTCATGGGACACCGTTGTGTCATAGTAAACCGGCTCCGTAGTCGGCAGAGGGTTAGCTGCAAGTATCTCTGCCTTGTTATATGAGGGGATGTCTTCGGGATAGTAAACCAGCAGGAAGATAAACAGGGACAACACAATGGCCCCTATTGACATTATATTAGTAGTCGTCATAATTAATTTCCTTGATAGCAGTATACTACAATTGAAGGGGTATTGTCAAACAATTAAATGACAAACCCATATGAAGCACATAGTGCGTATAGTTCTGGGTACTGTCTACATGATTTAACAAGTGCCCGTATTTCATCTATACTAAATCTGTTAATTTTTGTTTCTGTTTTAGCATTAACAACAGTATTGATGGGAGATACAGCCCTACCTATCAGTTTGGATACCTTACGATAATTAATATTGTCAATATCCAATACTATTCTTTCATGCTGTGATATCATTTCATACCACATCAAATAGTATGATACCAACATATCAATAGCCGCATCTGTTTCTATGTACGGCATGAAGGCTTCTTGGTAGTATCTAGATTCTTTATCATCTAAAAACCCAAGGTCATAGAAAGATTTAAAGACTTTCAGTGGGTGTCTGGTGATATGGATTAGTTTTATATCTGGTTCAACTTCCTTAATTGATTGCAGGAATGGCACAGCTAACCAACTACTTTCGCCCATCAGGGTAGTAGTTCCTAGGTTTTCTAAGTAGGACTGTTTATCGTGGGGGAGACTGAATACATCCTCATGACCACAGGGGATACCGTTCATATTCAATAAGTGGCTTATAAACCCGGTCCCACTTCTGGCTGTGCCTACAACTAAGTATTTCATTACACTTCCTTAGTTTGTTAATTGATCTATATAACGATACATCTTAGTACTCTTATATTGTATTCCGAACAACAAGCATGGGAGCCACAATGTATCATTAATTACCAGCACCGTTGCCTTTAATACTATTTTTAACACCCGCCGAAGGAAAAAAATAGGCCATATTAAAGATAACCACGCATCCGTTGTCGTGGCACCTCTATGGCTATGGATGGTAAACCCAAACTGAAATATTGAATCTTTCATAGATGGTACATACCTACTGCCAGTCCTCGCTCTAATTTCGATAAACACACCCATACAAATCATATACAACATAACAACTACAATAAAAAATAGTATAATAATACTTTGTGGTAACGACTGAGGAAATACCATAATTTTCTCCGATGGGGACACCCCGCAAGGCGTCCCCTGTTTAGTTTATGCCGCTAATGCTAGATCCCTGTCAGATCTATTGCGGATGGTCTGCCAATCTTCCCAACGACAAACTACGCCATTGTCATAGACCAAATCCATCATATCCACTTCCTTGGCATCCATGGTATCGTGTTGGTTGATAGTTCTGAACTCACCAGTATCAGAGTTCTTAACCAACCGGAGGATACCGGCCTTGGATGCTTTAGTGACATCAGTGATAACAGTCTTTCTGATATCCCTTGCATCACCGGCAACTATTACGTGGGAGGCTTTCATGGCGAAGCGCATTGTATCACGATTAACCAGTTGCAGCATTCCACCACCACTACCAAACGTGATGTTGTCAGCAGAGTACCCGATAGCTTCGAAGTTGTCAAGGATTGCCTGACACATTTCAAGATCAATGCCATCACCTTGGATGATCCGTACACATGGGTTCAATACTTTGAAACCCTTCACATTGACAGTAGAGCCATACACTTCATCCAACTTACGTACAACCATTTCTGTCATTTCAACGGGATCACCAGAGTCAGGACGGTGAACAATAACACCAGTCTTTTCAATCTCTTCGCGCATTGTTCCCATCATATCAATGGCTTTCATGGAATCGTAAGTGTCAATAACGACTGAACAAATACCAGTCTTAGGTAACACGTTACGAACGATGTTCTGGTAAAACTCCAGCTCACGTCCTTTACCCCAAGAACAGGTCACAGAGTGTTCTGTAGCAGGGATGGAGTAAGAAGGAATGGTCACACCATCACCGTAGTAGTCCATCAACATACCCATACCAAGAAGGTTATCAGTAACCTTGAAGGAAATCTGGTGAGCGGCTCCACCTAGCATAGCCTGTTCTTTACCTGACACACCACGTGAACCGAAGTCAACTGCTTTCATGTCGGCTTCTGTGATCTCATTAACAAAGAGGTCATCAACCAGAGCCGGGGTACCAGTTCGTAGTAGAGCCCTGTGAATGATCTTCTTGAACTCTCGTGCCAGTGTAGCAATTGTGGTAGGATACCAGATACGCATCAATTTGGTTTCAATGTAAGATGCTGCCCATGCTGCATTGAACTTCGGGTCAGTACTTTCAACTACAACCAGTGCGTTATTAACTGGAACAACCTCACCTTCCTTGACAGCGCGAATTCTAACTGGTAGGAAGCCGTTGTGTTCATTGACAATGTAATCCCAACCTTCACGGTTGAAAGGTTCGCCGTGTTCAGTGAGGATACGTTCTGCCTGATCAACCATCTGTGCTGTGATAGGCTTAAGGAATGTGTCTTGCATTAGCAAGTATTGAAGACCAAAGAAAGCGGTGGTAGAAAACTTCGCACCGGCTCTAGCTTCAATGTACGAAGTAGAGTACTCAGTATTTTCTTCAAGGAATATCCAGTGACTTGCCTTGTAACTGTCCATATCAAGGATGATATTATCTGTGACGGCTAGTCCACCGTGTATTCGTTCTAAGGCTTCAACTGCTTTCGGAGCAACTGATAAATCTGCCCCCATGTTTGTGCGGTATTTTACACCGTCGTTAAGTGTTGCTATATTACATTGTGTATCCATTGTCATATCTCCTATGTACAATTTGTTGTGACTATTATATCATCATCCGATGAAGTAGTCAATTATATCTGCATGATCTTCGAAAAGAACCGGTCTCATTTTCTTTACTTCAGCAAGTGAGAACCACCACACTTTTTCTATACCCTTCCCGGCTTTTACATTCTTCGGCAGGGGGGCACTGGAATCTAGTTTATAAAAGAATGCATCTGTGATTGACCTAGCATTCTTCTCTGTTAATCTTGCTCTTAATGATCGTTCAGGGTGATCAAACCGCTTTACTTCCACTAAGCTACCCTTGAGGGCTTTAAGTGGCACCTTAAGGTGCGTTTCAACCATAAGGGCTCTGATTGACGCCTCATCAACTGTTTCATTAAGCCCCACGTGAACACCGGGTAATGCCCAAAGTCCCTTACCGGGGTACTCCGCACGTTTAACGAGCAACATATGCCCTGATTGCACAACCACAGAGTCAGCGGTAAAGTATGTCATACCATGAGGCAACGGTCTAACCATTGCCTCTTCTGCTAAAATGTGATCGTATTCACCTTTGAGTAGTTCAAACTCGGGTGTCCTGATATATTTTTCCAATGTTTTGTAGATAGGGGGTGGTAAATTACTAGCAGTATAGCCGACATCACCATCAAACATAAGCTGTCTTATCTTGGAAGCACTTACTACTTTACCTGCCGCGCCAGCTTCCTTAATATAAGGGCCGGTATCAATGAAGTCTATGTCGGGGAAGCACTCTCTGATATACTCGGAGTCACCCTTATCGTGGCCGATGATAGCGAACGTACCATCACCAACAATTTCAGTTATTTGTGTTTGTAAATAAGATAGCCACTTGTCATCTTTGTACAGACGGTCTTCCATTGGTAGAAAAATCATTTCAGATCCAAGGTCTGGGTGTATAATTTGTAACAGGGAGGTGAGCATCTCGATACGCCGGGTCACATCCCATGGATTTCTTGGTGTTGGAGCAGCATTGGAAGAGCCAATAACTAGAATCACGTTCTTGGCGTGATGAAAGGCTTGTATGATTGATTCTAAATGTCCAGAGTGGACTGGTTGAAATCTACCGATGTAAATTATATAATCGTATATTTTTCTCATCTGCCTATGCTCCATAGTACAATAATATTTCGTCGTTCTTTTAATGCCTTAACCGTATATTGGGCACTCCGCCCATCAATTACTGCATATTACTACTATTTAGTCCCATTGTCAAGCCATGCTCATAAAAAAAGGGAGCTAATGCTCCCTTTCTTATTTACTCGGTCAGAGTTTATATTTCTACGTCAACTCTTGTTGCATTAACCGTCACAGTATCCGTAGAGGCTACTACTAGGTTCATTACCTGTGCAGCACCAGTACCAGTGATCGTCACACTCATTGTCAAACCAATAATCTGGCCATTCAACTTAAGTTTAGATGTCTGGTTCCAGTCAACTTCGGTTGCATCGGCTGAAGCTGTACCATCGTGTGTGGCATATACTTCATACGATTCTTTCTGAGTTGGGTCACCTTCGTCAAAGACAGTAACAAACCATTTAGCAGTTTGATAATCATCCACAAGCACGGAGTCAATTACTGTAGCGGCGGTTACACCGGTTTGTACGCTACGACCTAGACTGTTTGCTGCAATAGCAATGTCTAATGCGTCGATAGATGCAGTGATTGTTTGTCCGTCAGTTACATAGTTATCTTCCGTGTATGTTCTATCACCGATAGCGGCGTCTAATGCACCAATAGCTGTTTCAAGGCTAGTTGACTGTGATACAACATCGGTAGATGAGTACGTTGGCATTTCAGAGCCCGCGCCAGTCTTACCAATGAACGCTCGAATGTATCCAAGTTCTAGCTGGGATGCTGCTCCACCAAATTGAACCCAGTTTGCTCCATCATATACCCACTGCTCATCAGAACTTGTACCTTCTTGAACTAATGTAGCATCACCGTCAGTAGCTGCGTTGTCAGGATCAATTGTAAATGTCCATGCACCTGTGGAACCAGAAACGATGTAAATATCATTCAGATCAGGTGAAGAAATTGTGGTGTTAGCTGTACCCGGAGTTGTAGTGAAGTTAATACCAGCACCAGTGGAAGATACCTGTGTAAGTACTTCACCATCAGCGATAGGTGCAGTAGAACCAGTTGTAACTGTGAATTCTGTTACAATGTTACCAACTTCGTTATCCACTGTGATAGTAGAACCATCACTCATTGTTATAATGTCACCGATATTGTGTCCAGTACCACCAACAAATAAACCGTTGGAACCGGTACCGTCGTAGTCAGTTTCGACCTGTGCTGCTATAGTGCTTTGATTATTGATGTTTGTAAACAAGAGACGATCAAGAGCGGCAATTGTTACACCGTCAACAGTGTCAGCAACGTTTGCTGCTGTTTCAGCGGCAGTAACGTCAGCATATGATGTGTCATCCAATACAAGGACAGGTTCACGCCATGACAAACCATTGATAAGAGCGTCTACGTAGTCCTTTGAAGCAGACTGAACCCAGTCAGCTAGTGTGTTGGTATCGGTTATTTTTTGCCATACGGCTGAAATGCTGTTGGAGGCATCAGTTCGCAAGTAAATAGATCCAACCGGCGCGTCGTCTTCAAAACTAACGTCACCACCGGGAGCACCCGAACCTGTTAAAACTTGCCCCTGTGCTGTGCCATCTGCTGCTTCTAAAGCAATTCCAAGTGTGATTCTATATAGATCTAAAGCCATTGTTATATTCCCTAAGAGTGTTAGTTATTAGTAATACACTCTCGTGAGTGTAATTTTCTATTCACTATTATTTATTAAAATGTGTGAACTATTTTGAGTTTATTGGGTTGTCATCCTAATAGCACATATATCCAAGGGGAACGCTTCATTGTTTGTAATTGAAAAAACTATGTTGGTATCTGGTATTCCAGTGGAAATATTGATAGTAAGATTAAACTCCGCCCCCAAAATGGAATAACAGTTAAAATCAGCATTACCTTCAAAGTCATGTAAAGCACTGATTGTAAAAAAGCGTGTGGCATTAATTAGCGAGGTTCTATCGGAAGCTGAAACCTGCCAAGTCATATACGGGCAACTAGACCCATCGTACACATCAATCTGTTCGGTGTCTCCAGAGGCAATGGTAAGTTCAATGGGTAAATTTCCCGGGGAACCCCCTCCGCCAACGCCTACCGTTAAAATAATTCCATCCATTAAACAACCCCAGTTAGGCACATAAGTGCTCGAAAACTCTAAATATCATTATATTATATTTATCTTTTTAGAAGGGGTATGAATGAACAAAGTTATCAGTTCCTTATTTACAAGTTCAGGAACACCGGTTTTAGGCTTATCCCCCACTATCCGAATTTGGGAAGTTCTCACCGCTGGCGATGTTTTAATCGTTACGGATGCTCCTATGACGGAAGTTGGGGACGGTTTCTATAAGTACGAGTTCGCAACATACGACCCTCTCAAGGATTATTTATTCAGAACGTACGGTGGAGCAACTTTACCTACGTCTGAACAATACCAAAAAGCTTCAAATAGAAACTCCGCGAAGGAAGTTTGGAGTGCTGATACTGCATCTAATAACCTTGCAGGAAGCTTCGGTGAAGCAGTCAATGATATAAATATCAATGTATCAACAGCTTTAACTGTGCTGGATATACTATTGAAATATCAATCAAACAGGACTAAAGTGGACCCCGTGGCGAATACACTCACTATTTATGATGATGATGGTATAAGCATCTTGCAGGTATTTAACCTATACGATGATACCGGCACACCTAATTCCGAGTGTGTTTACGAAAGGCGTCCTGTATAATGAATACTACTACAACCGGGTGTGGAATTGGTACATGCTTTGGTGGTGCTGGTGGTGTCATACTAAACGGTATGGCTGGACCGGGGCCCGGGCTAATTGTAGGATACTTCCACCATCAACTTAGAATTGATTGTAGAGACACTAGGCGACCGGGTGGTATTGCTGGTCCCATTCCAGTCCGAATAGATTATCCTGAAGATACAACAGATTACAATATAGTTGATGTATACATCTCATTTAAATGGCCGTTTATGAAAGAACATAAAAGAATGAAGTTCGTTTTTGAGAAGAAATGGGCAAATGTCATAGTGAATCGGATAAATCAAATAAATACGTTTAATGAGAAATTTAATGTAAACTATACTAATTTTAAAGATGGGTTCAAAGTTAAGTACTCAGACTTTAAAGATAAATTTGGTGTCAAATGGAAGAAATGAGTTTAATTATAGCGGTTGACGTACCATATGAGGTGGAAATAACCGCTACCGGCATACCTATACACCAATCGAAGGTGGAATTCTGTATTCCGAAAAATGATGTCAGCTTCAACTTCCCAGCTAAAATGGTAACCGATAATAAATTCGTTTTCGTACTTACCGGTATACTCGATAAGTTTATGAATGAAACTCATGACTATAAGCTATATGTATATTATGGCAATGCTAGATTCGAGGCTGATTCTGGGTCATTCAACTTGGTAAATAAGGCAGCATTTGAAGTTAAGATGCAGGGGGACAAGGATAATGAGTCGATGGCAGCTAAACTACTGGCCAAAACAAAACCCCAGAGCACTAGAAAGAAAGATGATCCTAAGACAGCTAACCCCGAAGTAACTGTAACTGAGGAACCTAAAGCAACGGAAGTTGCGAAACCTGAAGTTGTGGAACCTGAAATAACAGAAACACCAGAAGTAACGGTTGCTAAGAAGAAAGCTGCTAGAAAAATAAGCTTGAAGGCTACTAAGCCGACACCAACACCAACAATTACAGCAACAACCACACTGAAAGAGGCTAAGAAAGCTCTCAGTAGTTATATCGTGAAAGAACCTATTCCGAAAGAAAAAGTAGTAATAGAAGATATTACGAATATTCAAGATGATCCAAATGAGAAGGTTAGATCTATTTTATCATCAATGAATAAAACAGCCACCCCTAGTATAGATCTGGCCCCGGTGCCGGTGGCAAAGGTAGGGGTTACGGAAACGCAAGAGCCGGGTAAATTCTTCGAAGAAGTTAATAAGATGAGAAAACTTAACGAACAACGAAAAGCCAATAGAAAAATCAAAGACGTTATCAGGAATGCCAAGAAGAAATAAAAAAGGGGACAAAAGTCCCCTTAGTTTTTAAACCTGTTCCTACTTCTAAATTGTTAAAGAACTATGGTTACTTGTCTGTTCCTGAACCAGAACCCTTATGGATGTAATTGATAACATCCCCCGGGATCATATCAGTAATCGGGCTCATCAAAGTACCATAAAAAACTTGAGCTGCCATTAACCCTTCGTGATCACCATACCCTAGACTATCTCTAATCTGTTCGAGGCATTCTATTGAGTTGTGTTTAACACTCTTGTCATTATAACCGTTCTCGTCGTATCTAGCAATAGATGCTTTCAATTCTGAAATACGCTTATTAATAGAAGCAACTATTTCCTTTGGAACTGCATTCTTAGCACTTGTACGTTGGGCACGCCCTGTACGCTTGTCCTTCAGTGCTTGACTATCTACAGCATCGAATGGTTCGTCGGCATTAACAAAGAGGTTAGCTTCAACCGCAGCTTCTCCAACCTGCTTACGTATATCCTTTTTGGCATCTTTACGATTACCTTTATTTGATAATTTCTTATCTTCTTTTGAAGTGGGCTTCCACGCACTGGTATGCTTACTACCAGTCTTATGCTCTGTGGTTTCGTCTACTTTTTCACACTCACACTCACCTTCGCACTTGCACTCACACTCCTTTTCATCTTTCTCGCCCTTCTCTTCCTTTTCACCCTTCTCTCCCTTTTCTTCTTTCTCCTCTTCTTTCTCTTCTTTCTCTTCTTTTTCCTCGTCCTTTTCAGACTTTTTTGCAGCCTCACCCATCACCCTAGCTGCAATCTCATTGATTTTAGCTTGCTCGGCGTCTTCGG
>Ga0307379_10000517_pt1 | contig 64347 bp, 35 predicted proteins | sample UN2MG_FD_202237 | JGI IMG/M metagenome (GOLD analysis project Ga0307379, IMG submission 202237) | Soil microbial communities from Risofladan, Vaasa, Finland - UN-2 | ecosystem: Environmental > Terrestrial > Soil > Coastal area > Acid sulfate soil | place: Finland: Risofladan, Vaasa | collected... | reverse complement strand
GCCACCACCTGCTACACTTCTCATCGCCGGCTCCTTTCCTCCTGGTTGGGGTTCCCAACGAACCCGGTTAGACACAGCCAGTTTGAAGGGAGCCGCCTTCTATTTCAACTAAGAATAGCACATGTTCTTTCGAGTCCTTGATGTTGGAGAAGAAATCGTTGTTCACTGCCCAGACGGCATTGGCGAGCCCCTTGATGCACTCCAGGTACGCGTCATATGGGATAGAACCGGGGCGTATATCAATGCCATCAATGAAAAGGACGTGGTTACCACCCAGCTTGACTGATTTCAGGGCGTCCTGAAACTGCCGTTGAATGTAGAGGAGGTTCGTTTGGAATTGGTTGCGAGTGGAAGACCAGGCTTGTTTGTGAGACGCGCCCGCGCTCGCACAGTTGGCAAGCAGTTGGGCGGTAACCTCGGCTTCCTCTGCAAACTGTATTGCGTAGATAATCTCGGGGGCAAACGCGTGGTGGTAGTACTGATCGATGGCGCTCCTCAGGTTCCGGAACTTAGCGAACAGAGACCACCATGCTGGGTTCTTGCCTTCCTTGGAACTGACTGTCTCGGCGACAAGGAGGTAGATGATAACTTTCCAGATGTTGGTGTAGTCAGACAGGGTAAGGTGTCTCGCTTGTTTGAGCTCGACGAATTTCGCGTAGTCTGTCTCGCGAATGTATCGGAGCGTCCCGGAGGTATGGCGGAAGCTGTTGTTCTCAAGGTACACGGCATACGCCGTTTTTCCAGCCCCCTTTTCGCCGATAAGGAAAAATGTGCTCGGGTCACAGAGCTGATCAAGCGCGGGTGTTCGGACAAAGAGACGATTAAGTAGCTCTTTGTTCTCCCTTCGCTTGTAGTTCTCGGCGTCGCGGTAGCCAAGCTGCAAGTCAGGGACAGGTATCACGCATCTTCTCCTTATAGCGCCAATCTACCAATTGGGCATGGCATTGCGGCAAACACTGCTTAGGTTGATCCTCATAGCACCCCGAATGCGGCCAGGCTGGCCGCACAGGACACCTACCGGAAAGCCCTCGTGTTGGTCACATGCTGCAAAACACCAAGGCGATGCATTGAGAAGCCTGTCCTATCGCGGTTTCCATGCGGATCGTGATAAGACGCCGTGACGCTGTGAGGGCTATGGGGCAAGGGGCGGTCCTCCGAGAGAACTGCGCTCATTGTATCCCCCCGTGTCGCGTTGTCAAGGGAAGATGCCAGGCAAGATGATTGGCTGCAAGACGATAAGGCAAGCCGGGGTCGGGTTCGGGTGGTTTCGCGCCGAACCATCTTGCCTGGCCTCTTCTTCCCATCCGCGCCCATCCGCGTAATCCGCGGTTAGTCTCCTCTCTGTGGATGGGGATCGGAGAAGTCCTCGTCGGCCCTCTTCATGATTGGCCCTCCTCCGCCCGCCACTGGCGCGTCAGTTTGCGCCGGGGGCGAGGCGGGCGAGGTTGCACGCCGGCGGGGTTTCTGGCATCATCCGCACGAGGCAGGGGAGGGCTGGAGGTGGTCATGCGAAGAAGCTCTGTGCTCGTTTGTGTCCTTGCATCGCTCGGCGCCGCGGGGGCGGCGGCGCGGGGGCCGAGCTTCGAGGAGCTTGACCGCCGGGCCAAGGCGGGCGAACGCCTGAACGTGGTGTTCTTCGGGGCGTCGCTCACCTGGGGCGCCAACGCGACGGAGCCGAACCTGACGTCGTATCGCGGCTGCATGGCCGGGCTGCTCGAGGAGCGCTATCCCCGCGCCCGTCTGAAGTTCTTCGACGCCGCCATCGGCGGCACCGGCTCGCAGCTCGGCGTGTTCCGCCTCGAACGCGACGTGTTGCGCCGCAAGCCCGACCTGGTGTTCCTGGATTTCTCGGCGAACGACGACATCTACAGCGACCGGGCCGAGACGCTGGCCTCCTACGAGGCGATCGTGCGCCGCATCGTCACCGAGGCGAAGTGCCCGCTCGTCGTCGTGGTCTTCCCGTTCCAGTGGAACGTGGCGCAGGGGAACACGGGCGGGATGAAGCGCCGCGACGCGCACCTGGCCATCGCCAAGGCATACGGCGTGCCCGTCGGCGACGCGATCACGCTCGCCCAGCGGCTGGTCCAGGGCGGCAAGATGACCCTCGAGAAGCTTTGGCCCGTGGACGGCGTGCATCCGGGGGACGCGGGCTATCGCGTGTTCGCCGAGGCGGCATGGGGTGGCTTTTGCGGCGGGGTCGAGCGGAAGCTCGTGTGCTCCGCCCCCGAGAAGATGCTCCACGCGGCGACCTATATGGCCAGCGCCCGCGTGCGCATCTCGTCGCTTGGCACGCTGCCCGAGGGCTGGCGGGTGGGCGCGCCCAACCTCACGTCGGCCTGGTACGACGCCCTGATGTCGCGCTGGCTCGACGACCTGGCGATCGCCTCGAACCGCACGCGCGCGGTGGACCCCGCGACGAAGAAGCCGACGCTCGTGCCGCAGAAGGTCGAGCGGCTCAGGGTCAGGTTCAACGGCTCGATGGTGCTGCTCTTCGGCGAGAAGACCCTGAAGAGCGGCAAGTATCGCTGTCACATAGACGGCAAGGTGGTCGAGCACGAGGACCGGGCGACGAAGAAGCGGGTCGCCGAGTTCGACGCCTCGGCGAAGCAGTTTGGCGGCAACACCCACCTCAGCGAGGTCATCGCCGAGGGCCTGGACCCGGCGGTCGAGCACACGCTGGAGATCGAGCCCGTGTTCGCGGATGGCGAGGGGCAGGAGCTTCGGATCGAGAGCATCTGCGTCGCGGGGGGTAAGGCCAGGGTCGTCCCCGCAACGGACCGGCCCTGAGCCCGGGGCGAGCGGCGCGATTGTCGCGCTTTCGCGCGAAAGCGCGACGGTCCGCATGACGGCGAGGGGAGCGCCTGGTTGCGACGGGGGCTCCGGGGTGCGGGCGGTTGCCCGCCTCCTTGTCCGCCGCGCTCGCCTCCGCTGGGGTGTGCGCGATTGTCGCGCTTTCGCGCGAAAGCGCGACGGTCCGCGCGGCGACGGGCCCAGCACCCCACGGTTGATGCGGGGCCGCGGCTCCGCTATGATCACTGCCTCAATGGGGGGATTGCTGGTCGGGCGCCAAGGGCGATGCCGACGTGTTGCGCTTCCCGCCCGTGACGGCTCGCCACGTCCGCCTCGTCTGCACGCAGCGCGGCACCGATTGGGGCGGCTACACGGTCTACGGCTTGGCCGCCTTCGGCGCCATCCCGGAGTACACCGCCCCACAATAAGGGGGACAATTGGGTTTGGCCGCGCCAAGACGGGTGGCGCAAGGCGAAAGCCTGACGGGGTGCGTGTGATCTCCTGCGGTCCAAGGGTGGATCGCGAACGCCCGCCAGCTCTTCCGCCTGCTTGCCCCCCGCTGTGGCTATTGGCTTCTGCAAAAGCAATGAAACACATTCGGGCAGCCGGTGGGTTGGCTTCGCAGCCCGCGAAGTGGGCGACCGGGCCGTAGCCCAGAGTCTGCCCTGAGCGAAGCCGAAGGGGCGACCGAAGGGAGCCCTGGGAAACGGCCCACCCATTCATGAGCCCCTGAAAGGGGCGATTCACGGTCTTCTGAATCGCCCCCGTCGGGGGCTCCCTCGTGGGGCACCCCTACCCAGGGCTCCCTTTGGTCGCCCTGGGCTACGGCTCAAACGCCCCCATTCGGGGGCTAGGATTGTCGCATTACTTCCGCCACCTTGCTCCCGCTTCAGTCGCGCAAAGTCCCGCCTCCGGCACGCCCAAGCCGTGCTTGGGCGCGGCTTCCGCAACGGCAACCAATCCCGTATGATGGCTCCCGAACTGCCCTGCCCGACTCCGGAAGAGCCTATTTCGGCATCATGCCCTGCAAGTCCTCCGTCGCGCTCTTTCCGACCTTGCCATCTGGATCAAGTTGCGCGGCGCGCCGCGCATGGTAGATGGCCAAGTCCACCCACCCCTTGCGCCTGTAAAGCCGGTTGAGGAAGAAGTGTGTGAAGGGGTTATCTGGCTCGACGACCAGCTCTCTCTTGTAGGCAGCGATAGCTTCGTCAACCTGGCCGATAGCCTGATACGCAGCGGCCAGAAATGACCACACATCTGCCTTTCCGTCAACCGCAAGGGCAGCCTTGAAGGCAGCGATCGCCTCCTTGTGTTGCCCAAGCTCCGAGTATGCCCAGCCCATGGCCGTCCAGGCATGAACTTGCTTCGGATCAATCATGACCGCAGTTCTTAGCGCCGCGATGGCCTCTCGGGGCCTGCCGAGGTCCCTGTACGCGGAGCCAAGCATGGTGTAGTTCAGGGCGTCTCCGGTGTTCAAGGCAACCGCCTGCTCCAGATCCTCAACGGCTGCCAGCCAAGCCCTCCTAGCCTTCGCCGCTTGCTTGAGAGAGTCATATGCCACAGCCGTTTGGAAAAGCACTAGCCCCCGCAGAGCGTGCTCACCGGGGTCCAGCAGTTCCAGCAACCTCAAGTGCGCCTGTATGCTCAGTGTTAGGTTGCCAAGTCCCATGTGTACGGCACCCAGCACAAACCAGTAGGCCGACGACTCCATTGAACCCTGGAGGCCCGAGAGCAGGTCAAGTGCCTTTGCGTAGTCGGCCGCGTCATAGGCGGCCCAAACCGCGTCGAGTTTCGCGGCATCAGCCGCGCGGATTGCTCCGCCACCTGCGCTGGCTAATGTCTTCAACGGGCCGCGACAGGCCACGAGCGTGACTAGCCTCTCGGCAGGAACTGCGAAATTCAGGTTCTGCCCGTCTTTATACTGGTGCCTCACAATGCCGAGAACGGACCCGCTTTCGGACACCAACGGCCCCCCACTTGAGCCAGGACTGACAGCTGCCGTCGTCTGGATGAAGCGCGCTCCCTCATCCTCTTCCCTGATCCCGCTGACCAAACCGTCACTCAGGGTGTTCGTCAACCCTTGCGGATTCCCAATAGCGAACACTCTGGCACCCACTCTCGGTGCTGTCGCTGCGAAACGATCAAGATGGGGCAGTTCTTTGCCCATCACTCTGAGTATTGCGAGGTCAGCGTCGCGGTCTACTGCCGCAACGCCCTCAACGAAGTATTGAGACCCGTTCGCCAGCTTCACCACCGCAAAGTGCGCCCGCTCGATCACGTGGAAGCATGTGGCGATCAAACCGTCCCCCGAAATGAAGAAGCCCGACCCCTGCCCAATAAGGGCATAGCGCTGGTCTCTCACCTCAACCCGCACGACAGCAGGCGAGGCAAGGGCAAAGACCTCCTCAGCAGTCAGGCGCTTTTGTTCCGCAGGCTTGCCTGGCGCTACGGTTGCCGTGGCCTCTGTCTTAGCGCCAACCGGCTTGCCGGTTGGAACCTTCGTCGGCGCGGATTGTGGTGCTACAGGCGGGACGTGCGAGGAGGTCGCGCCATCGTGCTTCTGGGCTGCGAGTCCAGCGGTCTGATATGCCTTGCGCACCTCGCCCACTAGGTAAGCCGACAAGGCCAGTACGATGCCCAGGATGATCACACCACCGGTGATCGCCCAAGGCGACGTCCCTCTGTCGCCCCCCTGAGCATCCCCGGAACCGGCATGACTGCCCCCGTCCTCAGACGGCACCACCCCGATCCGCCCACATGCCTTGCACTCGACCTCGGCGCCAGCCATGTCGTCAGCAACACGATACACCTTCCCGCAGTCACACTTGACGGAGATCACGTACATACCCCCCAAGTACGGGCGTGAGAGCAACCGACGGCGTATCATGGCGCCCCCGCCCCCGCTTGTCAAGCCCCACCCCGCCCCTTCTGCATGACACCCTTCAGAGCGCGACGTTTCGCCCTCCGCCCGCCGCTGTTGACAATCCGGGGGCCTTTCGGCATGCTCTACGGGTCAACGCGGGAGCCTGTTAGGGGGATTGGGATGAGCCTGCTGCTGGTTCTGCCGTGAGTCGCGGGCGTGGCGTGCGGCGGGCAGACCATCAAGGTGGATAGCGTGAGCCACAATTACGCAATTGGCGCAGGAAGCCGATCCCCCCCACGGACGTCGCCCAGCGCGTCCTTCATGCCCATCAAATCAAGACGTACCAAGAGGAGCGGCGACATGACACCTGCCGAAATAGCGGCGTGTGGAGTGCGACTCATTGAGGAGAAACTGCGGAGCGATGGCTACGTTTGCTGTCGGGAGACCGAAGGACTAGGAGAAACAGACATTCTGGCCCAGTCCCCGGACAGGAAGATTCTGGTTCGGGTACATGCGGCAGTCGCGCCGGCGTATCCACAAGGGCTATCCCAACTTGACACGCGATCACTTCTTGACCGCGCTGCCCAATCTGGCCTGGAGGCTTGGTTGTACCAAGTGCAGATCAACAATCACAGAGCGTTGGTGCGCATCGTCACTTGCGCGAGAATTGAGGAAAGACGGCTCGATACTCACGAGTAGGCCCGTAGCATTCGCACGGCAGTTCGGGGGCTACCATACTCGATTTCTGACACGGTTGCCCCTTCGCCGCGGGGCGTTGGGGCCGGGGTTGTCGGGCGTAGCACGTGGCCGAGCGAGGCTGGGCCTGCCCCGATGCTACCGCGCGAGAACGGCGAAGTCAAGGGGCGCGAGGTATTCTTGATGGGACAGACACGATGGTGCTCAGGGGTGGAACGCGAACGCCCGCCCTTCGACAAGCTCAAGGCGGCGTGAGCCTGTCGAACGTCCGAAGTCAGTGGGTGCCAGGACGGTGGGCGGGATGTGCCCTCAGTACCGCTCCACAGTGAAAGGTGTACAATTCTGGTGGCACAGGCTTCCAGCCTGTGTCTGCCGTCGGCCAAGCGCACAGGCAAGATGCCTGTGCCACCGACCCGAGCTTCACCTTATTGTACACTTTCCTCTGTGGGGCGGTTCTCAGAGGCCCTCGGGCCAGGCCCCATCCCGCGACTCGCGGCGTGTGGACACGCCGCGCACAAGTGCGGCCCCGTGGGCCTCACGAGACCTCCCCCAGGAACCGGGAAGTCTGGCAAGACTGGGAAACTCAAGGGGGTGTGGTGCCCACGAAGCCAGCCACAACCTGTAGGGGGCAGCGGAGGCGTTGTCAAGCCAAGGTGGGGTTGAGTACAGTTGATAGTTAAGACCTGACCCCAGTCCCCCCATGAAGCGGCGAGTCTGGCGAGTCTGGACGACTTAGAAGATGTTGTGGTGTGCCCCGAAGAGCCCCAACCTGTAGTGTGCGTTCGCGCCCTTCGGGTTCTTACAGTCCCTTTCCCACGCGCATCGCGGCTTCGACGGCGGCGAGGTCGAGGGGGGCGGCGGCGGTGAGGTTCTCGATGCCGGCGTCGGTCACGGCCACGGTGTCCTCGCAGCGGATGTAGACCTTCTCCTCGGGCACCCACATCTGCGGGTCCACGGTGAACACGACGCCGGGGCGCAAGGGCTGCGCCCGATAGCCCCCGACGTCGTGGACGGCCATGCCGACGGGGTGCGACAGATGGCCCTTGAACTCGAGCGTGCGCCGGGCCGCGGCCTCGTAGATGGGCTTCGAGAACTTCGTGCGCTCGACGACCTTCGCCATCGCCGCGGCCGCCTCGGCGTGTATCTCATCCGCCGTCCGGCCCGGGCGGATGAGGGGGAGCAGGGTCTTGTGGTATTCGACCATGAAGCCGTACAGCTCGCGCTGCCACGGGGCATACGTGCCGCCCACGGGCCACGTCCGCCCGATGTCGCTCGTGTAGTAGTGGTAGTCGGGCGCCACGTCCATCAGCACGATATCGCCGTCCTGCATCACGGCGTCGTTGCGGTTGTAGTGGCCGTGCCACATGTTGGCTCCCGAGGCGATGATGGGGGCGTAGCCCTCGCCGCGGGCGCCGTGGCGGACGAAGAGGCCGAGGGCGATGGCGGCCAGCTCGCGCTCGACCATCCCCGGCTTCGTGGCCCGCATGGCCTCGGCGACGGCCAGAGCCGTCAGCTCCCCCGCGCGGCGGAGGAGGGCGATCTCGCGGGTGCTCTTGACGGCGCGGAGCGCGTCGAGGCTGGGGGAGAGATCGCGGACCTCCAGCCTCGGCAGGCGCGTCCGCAGCAGGGCGATGAGGTGTTGCTCGCGGCTGAGGCGTCCGTCCCACGGGTCGCTCATCGCCGACCGCTCGGCGTGGAGTTGCGAGCCTCGGGTCGTCATGCGGCCCTCGGCCGGGCGGACCGGGGTGAAGATCACGGACGCCTGTTGCAGGTGCCCGGAGAGCGCCTCGGGGGGGTGGACGGCGTCCACCCCCGTCAGGCGCTTCGCCAGTTCGGCGTCCTCGGCGGCGAGGGCCGGCCCCTCGGAGCCGGGCCGCTCCGGGCGATGGGGCAGAAAGAGCCGCGTCGTGCGGCTTCGCCCGTCCAGGACCAGGCAGGCGTGGGCCACCTCGACGCCGCAGCAGTAGTAGAACTCGTTGGACTGGCGGAAGACCTCCATCCCCCCCTGCTGTGGCGCGCCCTGGAGCAGGGCGTGGGCGTCGGGGCCGATGGCCTCGAGGATCTTCGCCCGCCGCCCCGCGAATTCCTCGGGGGGGAAATCGGTCTGGAACAGGCCCGCCCCACTTGTCGCCGCCTCGGCCATGCCTTCTCCTCTTCTTCTCAGTGTGTCTGCCGCGACACGGCCCCGTCGGGCTCGCCCATATGATAGCCGGTGCGGGCCGGGCCTGCAACGCGGGGGGCCAATTCGGCTTGATATGCATGGGCGGCGGGGTATAATGGACATGCAGTCCGCGGTGGGGGTGCGAACGGAGCGGCGGCTGGCCTCGGAGCGGCTCTGGAGTTGCTGGGCCGATCCTGAGCGCCGTGACAGGCCTCGGCCGCCCGGCTACGCATGTGAGGTGCCTCCGATGTCCAGCGCGGCGAATCCCACTGACACACGCGATCGCAGGAAGCTCAAGGAGACCGGGGTGTTGTGCAACTGCCGGGCCGTGGCGCGAGGATTGGCCTTCGGCGTGTTGATCGGCCTCTGGGCGGGCGCCCAGGCCGCCCGGGCCGCCGGGCCGCCCCGCGGGCCGCAGAGGATCGTGGTCACCTATGACTTCGATGCCCCGAACCTGGTGGGCGCCGGCGACTACACACGGGTGACGCTGCGAGGCTGCGGGCGCTCGCGCCGGGTGGGCGAGCCGGCCCTGCCCTTCCGCACGGCGCGGGTCCTCCTGCCCACGGGAGCGAAGGTGACGGGGGTGGACGTCCGGCCGCTGCAGGAGGTGAGGACGCTGGGCGTCGGCCGGCCCGTAGAGTTCGGCCGGGTGGCCATCCCGCTGGGCGTGGACGCTGGCCGCGTGGCGGCGGCCCGCGCGGCCGACCGGCCGAAGCCGGAGGTCTACGGCTCCGACGCGGCGTATCCGAAGAAGCGGGCGGAGCTGCTCTCGGTCCAGCGGATGTGCGGCTACGACATCGCCCTCATCCGCCTCTTCCCCGCCCAGTACACGCCTAAGGCTGGCCGGCTGCTGTTCTGCCCGCGGCTCGAGCTCTCCGTCGAGGTCGCGCCCCAGGCGGCCCCCGTGGCGGCTGCCCGACCCCGTGCCGCCGACACCCGTCGCGTGGCCCCCCTGGTGGACAACCCCGAAGCCCTCGACGACGTGGCGCCTGCCGGCGGAGAGACCTCGACCGATGGCGCCGCGCCGGCTGGCGGGGCCGTGCCCGCCGAAGGCCCCTACGACTACCTGCTCGTCACCTCCTCGACCCTCGTCACCACCTTCCAGCCCCTCGTGAACCAGAAGATCGCCGCAGGCCTGGCGGTGAAGGTCGAGACGATCGAGAACATCGCGGCGAACCCCGTCGGGGTGGACACACAGGACAAGCTCCGCACCTACATCAAGAATGCCCGCGACAATTGGCAGATCCAGTACGTCCTCCTCGGCGGCGACGTGAGCGTGATCCCCGCGCGCGGCGCCTACGGCAAAGTCACCGGCGCGGCTGCCCTGGACACCTACGAGGACACGAGCATCCCCTGCGACCTCTACTACGCCTGCCTCGACGGCACGTGGAACTTCGACGGCGATACCATCTGGGGCGAGACGACCGACGGCAACGGCGGCGGCGAGGTGGACCTCCTTCCCGAGGTCTACCTGGGCCGCGCCCCGGTGGACTCGGTGACCTCGGCCGAGCGATTCGTCGCCAAGATCGTCGGCTACGAGCAGAACCCGCACCCGAATCCCGACACGGCGCTCCTGCTGGGAGAGGACCTCGGCGCCGGCTCCCAGGGCGGCGACGGCCTCGACGCGCTTCTCCCCCACCTGTCGAGCTACATGGTCAACTGGCTCGACGACCGCGTGAGCACCTGGAGCGGCCTGGCCGATTGCCTCCCCGCGCTCAACGCCTCCCCCCACCTCGTCGCCCACTCCGGCCACGCCAACTGGAGCTCTGCCCTGCGCCTGAGCAACAGCAACCTCTCAGGGCTCACCAACACCGGCTTCTTCCTCGTGAACAGCATCGGGTGCAACTGCGGCGCGTTCGACTACGCGGACGCCTTTGCCGAGAACCTCATGATCTACAACGCCGCCGGCTGCGGCGCCTTCGCCGTCATCATGAACTCGCGCTACGGCTGGTACAACCCCGACGACGAGTGGATGTTCAGCGGCGAGTACCAGGAGGCGTTCTTCGACAACCTCCTCACCAAGGGCAACCGCAACGTCGGCATTGCCCACCAACTGGCCAAGGTGGACATGGTCGGCCAGGTCGGCGACGACGACACTGGCATGGTCTATCGCTGGTGCCACTTCGAGATCACCCTCTTCGGCGACCCCCACACCCCCATCAAGACCGACACCACGCCCAGGAACCTCACCGTCCAGTCCTTCGACGCCACCCCCACCGTGAACGACTACTTCACCGGCCTCACCGTCACCGTCATCCCGCTGCCCAACGGCGTGACCGAGTTCGCCCGCGGCTACACCCACGGCACCGCCGTCACCCTCACCGCGCCCCAGACCTACGGCACCGCCGCCTTCCGCAGGTGGCGGCTGGACGGCGTGGACCAGACGCTCGGCCAGCGCGTCCTCGCCCTCACCATGAACGCCCACCACACCGCCCTCGGTGTCTACGTCGGGCCAGACTTCGACATCCAGCCCACCTCCGGCCTCACGACCAGCGAGGACGGCGGCGCTGCCCAGTTCACCGTCGTGCTCTCCACTCAGCCGACGGCGAACGTCACGCTCCCCCTCTCCTCCAGCGACCTCACGGAGGGCACGTGCTCCCCCACCAGCCTCACCTTCACCTCCTTGAACTGGGACCAGGCGCAGACGGTCACCGTGACCGGCGTGGACGACGCGGTCATGGATGGCAACGTGAGCTACAGCATCGTGACCGGGGACGCGGTGAGCGCCGACTCCGCCTACAGCGGCCTCAATCCCCCCAACGTCTCCGTGACCAACGAGGACGACGAGTGGCCTGGCTTCGCCTTCGACTTCGGCACCGCCACGTCGCCGGTTCAGACCGGCTACACACAGATCACCGAGGCGACGGCGTACGCTCCGGCCCAGGGCTATGGATGGCTCAGCGGCACGGTCCAGAGTCGGGACCGGGGCACTCCGGACGCGTTGCGTCGGGACTTCAACTTCACGGCGGAGGCGGTGTTTGCTGTGGACGTGCCGGCGGGGAACTACGACGTGACGGTGACGATGGGGGATGCCTCGTATGGGTACGACCAGATGGGGGTATTCCTGGAAGGGGTGCAGGTCGACAGCCTGACGACGGCGAAGGGGGAGTTCGTCACGCGGACGTACCAGGTGGCGGTGTTGGACGGGCAGTTGAGTCTGGGGCTGTTGGACCTGGGGGGCACGAGCCCCTACGTCGTGATCAATGCCCTGACCGTCGAGCGACTGGCGAGTCCGCCGGGCATCCTGGTGAACCCGACGTCGGGCCTGGTGACTACGGAGGCGGGGGGCGCGGCCCAGTTCAGCGTGGTGCTCGCGGCGCCGCCGTCGGCCAACGTGACGATCGCCCTGTCCTCGAGCGACCCGACGGAGGGGACGGTGTCGCCGCCGAGCCTGATCTTCACGTCGGAGGACTGGGACCAGCCGCAGCCGGTGACGGTGACGGGGGTGGACGATTCGGACATAGACGGGGACGTGGCCTACACGGTCGTCACGGCCGCGGCGGTGAGCGCCGACCTGGCCTACAACGGGCTGGACGCGGACGACGTGTCGGTGACGAACGAGGACAACGACGGGTGGAGTGCCGCGTTCGACTTCGGCACCGCCACGTCGCCGGTGGAGTCGGGGTACACGCGAGTGGTGCACACGACGACGTACAATGTGCCCCAGGGCTACGGGTGGCTCAGCGGCACGGTGGACAGCCGGGACCGCAAGGTCCCGGACGCGCTCCGCCGGGACCTCAACTTCGTCAACGGGACGGGGACGTTCGTGGTGGACGTGCCGGGGGGCACGTTTGAGGTGACCCTGACAGTCGGGGACGCGTCGTACGGCTACGAGCAGATGGGGGTCTTCCTGGAGGGGAGCCAGGTGGACACGCTGACGACGGCGAAGGGGGAGTTCCTCACGCGGACGTACCAGGTGGCGGTGCTGGACGGGCAGTTGACCCTGGGGTTCGAGGATTTCGGAGGTCCGACCTCCTACGTGGTGATCAACGCCCTGACGGTGGAGCGGGTCCCGAGTTCGCCGGGCATCCTGGTGAACCCGACGTCGGGCCTGGTGACGACGGAGGCGGGGGGCATTGGGCAGTTCACCGTGGTCCTCGCCAAGCAGCCGAGCGCCAATGTCACGGTGGGACTGTCCTCGAGCGACCCGACGGAGGGGACGGTGTCGCCGACGAGCCTGACCTTCACGCCGGGGAACTGGGACCAGGCTCAGACGGTGACGGTGACGGGGGTGGACGATTCGGACATAGACGGGGACGTGGCCTACACGATCGTCACGGCCCCTGCGGCGAGCACGGACGCGGACTACAACGGGCTGGACGCGGACGACGTGTCGGCCACGAACACGGACGACGACGGGTGGAGCATCGCGTTCGACTTCGGGACGGCGACGTCGCCGGTGGAGGCGGGGTACACGCAAGTGGTGCACACGACGACGTACGCTCCGGCCCAGGGCTATGGATGGCTCAGCGGCACACTGGACAGCCGGGACCGGGGCACTCCGGACGCGTTGCGTCGGGACTTCAACTTCACGGCGGAGGCGGTGTTTGCTGTGGACGTGCCGGCGGGGAACTACGACGTGACGGTGACGATGGGGGATGCCTCGTATGGGTACGACCAGATGGGGGTATTCCTGGAAGGGGTGCAGGTCGACAGCCTGACGACGGCGAAGGGGGAGTTCGTCACGCGGACGTACCAGGTGGCGGTGTCGGACGGGCAGTTGACCCTGGGGCTCGACGATCTCGGGGGCACGAGCCCCTACGTCGTGATCAACGCCCTGACGGTGACCCAGGTTACTGTGGGTGGCTTGGGCGGGTTGGCGGCCGGCGCAGCCGCACCCGCCGCGGAGGAGGAGCCTCTGTCGCTCGTGGTGCTGCCCGAGCGCGGCACGGCGCCGCTCGAGGTCACCGGGATCGGCGTGGGCGCGCCGCTGGGCGCGGAATACACCTGGGACCTCGGCGATGGCTCGACGGCGAGAGGGTCCATGATCGTCCACACCTATCTGTCTCCAGGCACTTACACTGTGACGCTGCGCGCGGGAGGCGAGGTGGCGCAGGCAACTGTGGTTGCGAGGGAGAGATGACAGACGACGTGTGCAGCCTGCTCCGGGCGATGCCCGGGCCGCTCCGCACGGCGCTGGAGCGGCAAGGCATCCCCGAAGCCAAGGTGTTGCTGGCCACGGACTCGGATCTGGACTTTCAGGGAAACTACGCGGAGCACTGGCTGGTCATCACGGCCGAGCGGGTGCTGACGTTCGCGCTGGACGGGGACGGTGCGCAGCCCGGGCCGAGCTTCGAGGTGAAGGACATCGAGGCGGCCCAGGCCGATGCGCGCGTGGGCAGCGGCTTCGTGCAGGTGAAGACCGCGGATGGCTGGGTGAACGTCATCCGCTTCTCGAACGCGCAGGCCGGCAAGTTCACCAAGGCGGCGAGCAAGCTGCGCATGATGCTCCGCGGCACGCCGCTGGTGTGCGCCGCGGCGGACGACGCGGACATCCGCCGCTGCCTGAAGTGCAAGCGGATGCTGCCCGAGGGCACCTCGGCCTGCCCGCGCTGCATCTCGAAGCGCCACGTCTTCGGCCGCTTCTTCAAGCTCATGCTCCCCTACTGGCCCTATGCCTCGACGGCGATGGTGCTGGTGATCATCAGCATCGCGCTCAACCTGGTGCCGCCCCACCTCACGAAGACGCTGGTGGACAACGTCGTGGGTCCTGATGCCGACAAGAACCCCGTGTCGTCGTGGTTCCGCTGGCTCACGGGGGTGTTCGGGGCCGAGACGAAGGTCGGCTGGCTGCTGTTGCTCGTGCTGAGCCTGGCGACGACGCAGATCTTCCAGATCATCGTGGGCATCCTGAAGGGCCGCCTCTCGACGATCATCGGCACGCGCGTGAGCTACGACATGCGCCTGCGTCTCTACCGCCACCTCCAGAACCTCTCGGTCCGCTACTACGACAAGAACCAGGTCGGCTCGCTGATGACGCGCGTCGCCCACGACGTCGAGGAGCTTCAGGGCTTCATCTGGCAGCTCACCAGCGGCTTCCTGTTCAACATCCTGATCATCGTGGGCGTGCTCATCATGCTCTTCACGCTCAATTCCACCCTTGCCATCTACGTGCTGATCCCGGTGCCCTTCGTGCTGGGCTCCACGTATGTGTTCTGGCGCTACATTCAGCCGCGGCACTATCGCTACTGGGACAGCCGCTCGAAGATCGCCAACGTGCTCTTCGCGGCGCTCTCCGGCGTGCGGGTGGTGAAGGCGTTCGCGCAGGAGGGCCGCGAGTTCGGCCGCGTGCAGAACTATTGCCAGCGCCTGCGCACGGCGCGGCTGGGCGTGGACCTGTCGTCCACCACCTTCTACCCCATCGTGAGCTTCGTGTTCAGCCTGGGCGGCCTGATCGTGTGGTTCGTGGGGGGCCGCCACATCATCGAGAAGCACACGATCACGCTGGGCGAGCTGATGGCCTTCCTGGGCTACCTGGGCATGTTCTACGGCCCGCTCAACACGCTCATGTCGCTCTCCCAGTGGCTCACCTCGTTCACCACCCAGGCCAACCGGGTGTTCGAGGTGCTCGACACGGAGCCGGAGATTCAGGAGGCGGCCGACGCGGTAGACGTTGACGTGCGTGGGGCCATCAAGTTCGAGGGCGCCGTGTTCGGCTACGACCCCCACGTGCCCGTCCTCAAGGGCATTGACATCGAGATCCAGCCCGGCGAGATGCTCGGCATCGTGGGCCAGAGCGGCTCGGGCAAGACCTCGTTCGTCAACCTCCTGTGCCGCTTCTACGACCCGAACGAGGGCCGCATCCTGATTGACGGGGTGGATCTCCGCAAGATCAAGTTGGACTCGCTGCGCAGCCAGATCGGCCTGGTGCTCCAGGACGCCCAGCTCTTCACCGGCACGATCCAGGAGAACATCTCCTACGGGCGGCCCGAGGCCACGCTCGAGGAGATCTTCGACGCGGCCAAGGCGGCCAACGCCCACGACTTCGTCGTGCGCATGCCCGACGGCTACGACACCCGCCTGGGCGAGCGCGGCGCCGGCCTCTCGGGCGGCGAGCGCCAGCGCATCTCCATCGCCAGGGCACTCCTGTTCAACCCCAGAATCCTCATCCTCGACGAGGCCACGTCGAGCGTGGACACGGTGACCGAGCGCGAGATTCAGAAGGCCCTCGACGCCCTGACCCGCGGCCGCACCACCATCGCCATCGCCCATCGCCTCTCCACCCTGCGCAACGCCGACCGCATCCTCGTCTTCGAGGAGGGCAGGATCGTCGAGGTCGGCACCCACGAGGAGCTCCTGGCCCGCGGCGGCCCCTACGCCAAGATGGTCAAAATCCAGACCCAGCTCACCAAGGACAAGGAGAGCGTGGACGACGTCCGCGCCCTCGCCGCCGAGGAGGCCGACAAGAAGGCTGACGCGAAGGACAAGGATAAGACGCATGGCCGAACGCTATGAAGGCATCCGCTACTTGGGACCCGGCGACGTGCGCTTCTTCCAGAACGAGCTGCGCCAGCTCTGCGCCCGAATGGCCGACGGCACCGAACACAAGGACGTGTTGGTCTACCGCACGCGCCCCATCTCGGACCCCGGCCGCTACATCTCGGTCCGCGTCGGTGCCACGATCGCCGAGCAGCGCGAGATCGGCCTCATCCGCCACCTCGATGCCCTGGCCCCCGACCAGCGCCGGTTGCTGAAGGAGGCCCTCGACCGCCGCTACTTCATCCACCTCATCACCGAGATCCGAGCCATGCGCGAAGAGTTCGGCTACCTCTACTGGGATTGCGAGACCGACAAGGGGCCCCGCGAGTTCCCCACCGCACGCTGGGACCAGAGCAAATGCGTCCACGCCGGCGACGGCTGCCACATCGTCACCGACGTGGATGGCAATCGCTACGAGATCCCCGACATCGAGAAACTCGACGCCGAGAGCCGCTCCCGCTTCCGCCGCTACATCTACTGGTGACCCCGCCGGCTCCTCTGATGCCTGTACTCCGTCGTCCCCTGGCCGGCAACGCGCCAGACGATCAACCAGGGCGGGGCCTTACTTCTCGTCCTTGGTGTCCTTGATCGCGATCAGCTCGACTTCGAACACGAGGGTTTCGTTGGGGCCGATGGCGCGGCCGGCGCCGCGCTCGCCGTAGGCGAGGTGGGCGGGGACGAAGACCTGCCACTTGTCGCCGACCTTCATGAGCTGAAGGGCCTCGGTCCAGCCGGGGATCACCCCGCCGACCTCGAACTCGGCCGGCTCGCCCCGCTTGATCGAGCTGTCGAACTCCGTGCCGTCGAGCAGCGTGCCGACGTAGTGGGTGACCACGGTGTCGGTGGCCTTCGGGTTGCGGTTGCCGGTGCCCTTCTTGATGACCTTATACTGGAGGCCGCTGGGGCGGGTGACGACGCCTTCCTTCTTCTTGTTGTCGGCGAGGAAGTCCTCGCCTTCCTTCTTCGCCTTGTCGCCGGAGGCTTTTCGGGCCTCGGCCTGCTTCGCCTGCATCTTCTTCTGGAAGCCCGCCATGGCCTCCTGGATCTGCGCGTCGGTCAGCAGCGGCTTGGCGCCGGTCAGGGCGTCCTTGATCCCGCGGACCAGCACGTCGGGGTCCAGCTCCACCTGGTCCTGCTTCATGCTCTTGCCGATGTTGAGACCGATGGCGTAGCTGACCTTCTCCTTGAGCGACTTGAACTGGGGCTCCTCGCCTGCGAACGCGCCCGCGACCAGCCCCACGAGCAACAGTGCCACGATTAGCCTATCCACGAAGCGTCCTCTCTGGTTCTTGCCAGTGCGCCGGGGTTCCTCGGGCAGGAGCGCCAGGGCCACATTGGCCGCTGGCTGAAGGGTTCCTGCTCCGTGGCCCCATTGCGGCAGGGGATTCGCTCGGGCGGGCTGGCCTCCCCAGCAGGGCCGCTGCCGTGGCCAGCTTGGCCTTGATCTTACACGAGGCCGTGTTTCGGGTCAAACCGCGTGTGTGGCACTTGACACGAACAGTGCCCACGGATAGCCTTTCATCGTTGCTTCGAAGCCGCTCAACTGGAGGATCCGGGATGAGACGGGTCGTGTTTGCCGTGGCGGTCGTGGCCTGCGTGACGGCGCTCGCACGAGAGGTGCACGTCTCGCCGGCCGGGACGCCCGAGGGCGATGGGAGCAAGGAGCGGCCGCTCGATGTCTTCACGGCCCTCTCGGCGAAAAGCCCCGCGCAACCGGGCGACACGATTTTGCTGGCTGGCGGCGTCTACGAGGGGAAGATGGATGGTATCAAACGCATCCCCTTCGCCCTCGCCGTGTCGGGCACCAAGGAGAAGCCGATCCGCGTGACGCCCGTCGCCGGCCAGTCGGCCCACCTCAACGGGACGGCGGCGCTGACCAGTTCCTACGCGGAGTACGTGGGGCTGGAGATCGGCGACCTGAAGTGGGACGCCACGCAGAAAGAGCACAAGGCCGAGACGGCGCTCAACGCCACCGGCGGCACGGGCGCGAAGGTGATCAACTGCAATCTCTTCGGCGGCGCGATGGGCACGGGCTGCTGGAGCCCGGCCGTGGGCCTCGAGCTTTACGGCTGCCTCATCCACGACTTCGGGTATCTCGACCCCCGCGGCGGCCGCGGCCACGGCCACGCCTACTACGCGCAGAACGAGAAGGGCACCAAGGTCTTCCAGCACAACATCGCCTATCGCGGCTGCGGCTGGAACGTCCACGTCTACACCCAGGGCGGCCAGATCACCGGCTTCGACCTCCTGGAGAACATCTGCTACATCGCCGGCGCCTACAAGCCGGGCCAGACGATGGACAACTATCTGATCTACGGCTACGTGCCGGCCGACCGCATTCGCCTCATCGGCAATGTCGGCTACCAGCCGACCGATGTCGAGCGCTGGCGCCCCAACGCCCGCATGAGCCACCTCAAAGCCGTCCAGAACCTCACCGGCGAGGTCCGCGACAACTATCTTGCGGGAGCTTTCTACGGCCTGTCCCTCGGCGACTGGAAGAAGATCGAGGTCACAGGGAACACCATCTGGTCCACCGGCATCCACGTCGAGATCAGTTCCTCGCCCACAGGCTCCGCCCTCGGCAAGCGCGAGGCGAAGCCCGACCTCTCCGGCTACAAGCTCGACGGCAACACCTATATCGCCAATGGCAAGGGGAAGACGTTCTACCACGGCGCGAGCGAGAACAAGGTGGAGGCCGAGCTGCTGACCTTCGCCCAGTGGCAGGCCCTCGGCCTCGACAAGACAAGCAAGGTCGAGCCGGGCAAGAACGGCAAGCCGACCGGCACCAGGGTCTTCGTGTTCCCTAACAAGTACCAGAAGGGCCGCGCGAACGTGGCCATCTTCAATTGGGACGGGCACGACAAGGTCGAGGTGGACCTGTCGAGCGTCCTGGGCCAGGGGCAGATGTTCAGGGTCTACAACTGCCTCGACATCAAGCAGACGCTCGGCCAGGCGAAGCCCGTGCTCGAAGGAAAGCACGCGGGCGGCAAGCTGGCCTTCCCGATACGAAAGGATAGGGTGTCACCCGATTTCGACGCCTTCCTGGTCATTCCCGAGTGAGGGGTTAAGGCTATGAGCAGCGCAAGCGAGGCGCCGGCGAAGGCAGCCGGCTGGCGGGCCGCGGTGCGCGGCAACGTGCTGATGATGGGCCTGGTGAGCCTGTTCACCGATTTCTCCAGCGAGATGATCTACCCGCTGCTGCCCGTGTTCTTCTCGGGGCTGGTGAGTCCGGGCTGGGTGGCGATCTACGTGGGCCTGATGGAGGGGGTCGCGGAGGCGACGGCGAGCCTGCTGAAGCTGTTCTCGGGTCGGATCAGCGATGCGGTGGGGAAGCGGAAGGCCCTGGCCGTGCTCGGCTACGGCATCTCGTCGGTTGTGCGCCCCCTGATGGCGGCGTGCTTCGCCGGCTGGCACGTGGTGACGCTGCGGTTCCTCGACCGCGTGGGCAAGGGCATCCGCACGGCGCCCCGCGACGCGCTGATCAGCGATTCGGTGGGCAAGGACTACCGCGGCATCGCCTTTAGCTTCCACCGGGCGATGGACCACACGGGGGCGATCCTGGGGCCGGTCGTGGCCGTGGCCGTCCTCTACGCCTTCCTCGGCTACGGCCTGTGGAAGGAGTCCACCCAGCGGGCGACGCCTGAGGAGATGCACGCGCTGCGCTGGCTCTTCGTTCTCGCCATCCTCCCCGGCGTCGCCGCGATGGTGTCGCTGGTGGGCAGGGTGAAAGAGATCGCGCCGAAGGCCCCGGCGAAGGGCGAGGCCGGCCCGCGCGCGAGGCTCCCCCGCCGCTTCTACGCCTTCGTGGGCGTGGTGACGCTGTTCGCGCTGGGCAACAGCTCGGATCTGTTCCTCGTGTTCTACGGCCGCACGAAGTTCGGGCTGAGCCTGCCCGGGCTCATCGGGTTGTGGGTGGCGCTGCACGTGTCGAAGGCGGTGTTCAGCTTCCCCGGCGGCTTCCTGTCGGACAAGTTGGGCCGGCGGCCGGTGATCATCACGGGGTGGCTCGTCTACGCGCTCGTGTACTTCGGCATGGCGTTCGTGGCCGAGCAGTGGCAGTTCTGGGCGCTGATCGCCGTCTACGGCTTCTACTACGGGATGACGGAGGGTGCGGAGAAGGCGCTGGTGGCCGACTTCGTGCCCGGCGAGCTTCGCGGCACGGCCTACGGGATCTACCACGGTGCGGTGGGCCTGGCGGCGCTGCCCGCCAGCCTGGTGTTCGGCGTGCTGTGGGGGAGCATCGGCCCCGCGGCCGCCTTCAGCATCGGCGCCTACCTGGCCGGCGGGGCCGCCGTGCTCCTGCTCCTGCTCCTCTCCACCGGCAAAGGCAGATCGTGAGCGCCGGGGGCCTAGGGCCGCGCGCGGGGCTCCCAGCCGAGGAGGTCGCGGGCGCGGGTGCAGCGGACGCGTCGGCCCTCGTAGTCGCCCGCGACGTTGACGGCGTGGGCGCCGGCGATCGGGGCGGTGAGGGACAGGGCGATGGCGCTCGCCACGTCGGGGGCAGCGGTCTGGGCGACGAGGCGGCCGGCCCGGGCCGCCTGCTGCCAGTCCTCCAGCGGCATCGGGTTGTTGAGGCGCAGGGAGACGATGACCATGCCGCGGACGCGGGCGAAGTACTCGCAGACGATCTCGCCGAGGCGCTTGGTGAAGCCGTAGAGGTCGGCGGCGTCGGGCGGCGTGTCGTCGCCCTCGGAGAAGCCGTGGGGGCGGTAGGCGTAGACGGACATCGAGCTGGCATAGACGGCGCGGCCGATCCCGGCCTCGGCCGCGGCCAGCAGCACGCGGTGCAGGTGCTTCACGTGGAGGTCGTAGTTGGCGTCGAGGTCGCGGACTTCGTACTTGCCCTCCGCCGTCCGAGCCATGGTCATGTAGACGACGGCGTCCATCCCCACGAGAGCCTGGCGGACGGCTGCCAGGTCGGCCACGGAGCCCTGGACGTATTCCACGGCGGCGTCCTTCGGCGGCGTGAGGTCGAGGACGCGGAGTGTGTGCTCGGTCTTGAGGTAGGGGATGACCATGGTGCCGACGTAGCCGGAGCCGCCGAGCAGAAGGATCCTCATTCGCTCTCCTTTCCCCCCACGCAGGAGCCAGCGGGAAAGACACCCGCTGTCTCTTGCCGTCCACGGCCCTGCGGGTGCTTCGCACAAAAGACAGCGGGTGTCTTTTCCGCGCTCGCAGGAGCAGGACGCCGCGAGAAGTTGATGGGCCACTATAGCCGGCGACGACGGGTTGTCAAGCGCGAGCCGCGTTTGCCTCGCCGGGGCCGCCTGTGTAGAATGTGGCGCGCGTGTGCCCGGCGGGAATCGGCAGCGCGTGAGGAGCACCTGATGCAGTATCGGCCAGTGGGGAACACCGGCGCCCACGTCTCCGTGCTGGGCATCGGGACGATGCGGTTCAAGGGACGCGAGAACGCGGTCGAGGTCATTCGCCGTGCGGTGAAGCTGGGGCTGAACTACATAGACATCGGGGCGGGGTATTCGTATAAGGGCCCGGACGAGAATGCGGAGGCGTGGGTGGGGGCGGCGATTCGGGGCCTCGATCGCTCGAAGCTGGTGATCTCGGCCAAGGCGCAGCCGCGCAAGGGCGAGGCGCGGGTGGACCGGTGCCTGGGCATCCACACCCGCGACCAGATGTGGAAGTGCATCGAGACGTCGCTGCGGCGCGCCGGGGTAAGCTACTTCGACTTCTACCAGTTCTGGGACATGAGCCAGGCGGCGCACTTCGAGGCGGCGTGCGGGGGGAAGGACAGCCCGCTGCTGGCGCTGCGCGAGGCCCGGGAACAGGGCCTCGTGCGCCACTTGGGCTTCACCAGCCACGGCGGCCCCGACGACATCATCCAGTGGCTTGGGCGCGTGCCCGACTTCCGCTTCATCACGGTCTACTACAACTTCACGAACCGCTACGTGGAGGAGGCGATCGGCTACGCCCACGACCACCAGATCGGCGTGGCGATCATGGGGCCGCTCTACGGCGGCATCCTGGTGGGGCACTCGAGCGCCTTCGACGACGCGCTGGTCGAGCTGCGGCGCATGCCGGTGCAGGAGATCGCCTTCCGCTTCCTCTACAGCAACCCGGCCATCGCCACCGTGCTGAGCGGCATGAACGACCTCGGGCACCTCGAGGAGAACACGGCCATCGCCACCGACCGGGCCGGGCTGACGCCCGGCCAGTGCGAGCGCTTCGTGCGGGCGTTCCAGGACTTCACGAAGGGCGAGGCCCTCTGCACGGGGTGCCGCTACTGCGACAACACCTGCCCCTTCGAGCTGCCGATCTACCAGCTCATGAGCACGTACCAGCTCAGCCAGATCTTCGGCCTGCCCGCGGGCGACGAGCAGATCGAGCGCCTCCGCGAACAGGGGAAGCTGGACGCCGCGAAGTGCCACGCCTGCGGGAAATGCACCGAGAAGTGTCCGCGACACGTCCCCGTCGGCAAGCGGATGAAGCACCTGGCCGAGCTGCTCAAGACCGTTTGAGGCCGCGCCCGCGGGCAATCTGGAAACCGGGATCTGGAATCCGGGATGCCGTGGCCCGCCCTGTGGGCTACCGCGGCCAGGCGAGGCGAAAGCCGGTGTACGGGTCGCGCAGGTCGGCCTTGCGCGTCAGCCGTGCGTGGGCCGCGGCCGCGGCTTCGGGGTCGGCCGCCGAGCCGCCGACGACGCGGTAGCTGGCCACGGCCCCTCGGGCGTCGAGGACGGGGGAGCCCGTCCACTCCCGCACGTTGCCGCACAGGTGGTAGAAGGGGAAGTCGTCGCGCCGCGGGTGGCGATAGGCCGGCAGCAGGGCAGAGGGCGCGAGGGGGCCCTTGGCGCCGGCGCGGGCCAGATTCACACGGCCCGCCTCGAACGTGTCGCCCCAGGGGTACAGGCGGCCCTCGGTGCCGCGGACAGCGCGCTCCCACTCCAGGTCCGTCGGCAGCCGCATGTCCAGCCACAGGGCGTAGGCGTCGGCCTGCTGCCACGTGATGTTGGCCACGGGGTGGTTGTCGAGCCCCACCTTCCAGTCGGGCGGGAGCGCGGCCTTTGTGACTTGGGCGAAGAAGGCGAACTCGGCGTTGGTGACCTCGCCGCGCCCGAGCAGGAAGTCGTCCAGGGCCGCCGCTTCCTTGCGCGGGCCCGCGAGGAACCGGCCGCCGGGCAGCCGGACGAAGCCCTGCGCGTGGTGGCGGAGGAACGCGACCGCGGCATCGAGCGCGCCCGGCTCCAGCTCGCCGGCCTTGGTGAACTCCTCGAAGGCGGCCTCCATGTCGCCCGCGCGCAGGGCGACGAGGCCCAGGGCCAAGTGGTCGGCCGCGGCGGCCTGGCCCGGCGCGGCGCGCCCGAAGAGGAGCAACTGGTCCACGTGCATCTCGCCCCAGCCCACGCGGCCCTTGTAGCCGAGCATGTCGGCGTTGAGGCCGGCGGGGGACGGGTCGTCAATGATGGCCTTCAGCCGGGCGCCGGAGCTGCGCTGGAGCCAGATCTTGCCGTCGCCTCCGGCGGCCTTGGCCTGTTCGGCCTTGGTCTGTTCGGCCTTGGCTCCTGCCGTGATACGGTCGCGCGCGCGCAGGAGGACGGCTGTCTCGCTGGCCTTGGCCTCGAGAAGCTCGCGGAGCACGGGGTCGTCCGCCTTCGCGGCGGCTTCGGTGGCCGCGGCGTGCGCGTCCTCGAGCTTCCACTCGCCGGCGAGGTCGTCGAAGCCGGACAGGAAGGCCCCGTAGCCCTGGACCACCTTGCCCCGGCGCTGCCGCAGCGATGCCACGAAGTCGTCGGCCTGCCTGCGCACGTCCTCGAGCTGCCAGCGGTTCAGCGGCGCGTCGAGGCGGGCGATCGCGTCGCTGAAGGCGGCGCGGCGGACCCGTTGCTCGGCGGCAGCCATCGCCTCCTTGAACTCGCCCGCGAGCTTCTGGCGCAGCTCGACCGCCTGCGCGGCAGCGGTGGCGCCGGCCTTCGTCCCCTCGTAGGTCTGGGCCACACCCGTCAGGAGGTCGAGGATCGGGCCGTATGCCTCGGCCTTCAGGTGCTTCTCGATGTTGGTCTTCTGGAGCGCGGCGGCCCGCTCGGCGGCGCCCTCCTGCGCGGTGACGATCTGCTCGCGCTGCTTCTGGCCCAGTGCGGCAGCCTTGGCTCCCGCGTGCTTCTTCAGGAAGGCGTCGAGCGCCTCGACGCGTCGCGTGTAGGCCGCCTTGCTGTCGCGCAGGAGGGGCTGGAGGGCGCGGTAGTCGGTATCCGCGTCCCTCTCCCGCTGGAGCGCGAGGGCGTCGTCGCGGATCTTCGTCACGGTGCCGGCGTGCCCGCTCGTGCTGTATTGCTGGAGGAATGCCTCGCAGAGCTTGACGACCTCTTCGGCCTCCTTGGGGCCCTTCCTGGCCAGGGCCCCAATCCTGGCGAACTCACGCTCCACGTCGGCATTCGCCTTCTCGGCATCGGTGAGGGCCCTCTTGCCCGGCCGGGCCGGGCGCCCCCCCTTGTCTGCAACGGCCGTGGAGTCCGGCTCGGAGCCACAGGAGACGAAGCGCGTGACCAGGAAGATGCCGAGGGCGGCGGCAGCCACGCCGGCCAGCAGCATTGCCCGCGGGGTCAGCAGGCCGCGGGTGGGCTCGGACTCGGGGATGGGGACCGCCGCGCCATCGCCCGAGGAGCCGCCCGGCGGTTCCTCGGCCTGGAGGACGAGTTCGTCGGCCGGCGGCCCAGGGCGGCTCGTCCGGGCCGCGGGTGCGGGCCGTGCGGCGGGCCGCCGGAGCGCCGGGGCCGGTGCAGCAGGCTTCTCGTCGGGCCGAGGCCCGATCTCGAGGGAGGGGAGCAGCCGCCGGCGCTCGTTCTCCTCCACGGGCTCATCGGTTGCCAGGGCGAAGATGTCGTCCTGGGCGGCAGCCGGGGCCTCCTGCCTCGCCCGCGGCTGGGCAGCGGGCCGGGGCCGCTTCGCCGGGAGAGGCGCCGGCTTGGCCAGCGCAATCGTGGCTTCGTCAAGATGCAGGCCCGAGCCGGCCGACCGGCCCCGCGGCGACAAGACGGCGGGCTTGGCCAACGCATCAATAAGCCCTCGGGCGTGGGCGGGCCGAGCGCCGGGGGCCGAGGCCAACAGGCGCATCAGCAGGTCCACGAGCTCCGGCGGCGCGCACGACGTGAGGGCCTCGCGCGCGGCGGCGGGGCCGGCGAGCTGGCTGCGGATGGCGTCGGGGGCGGTGGCCCCCGGGAACGGGGGGCGCCCCACCAGCGCCAGGTACAGCAGCGCGCCGAGCGAGTACAGGTCGGCCGGACCACCCAGCGCGTTCCCCGCGACCTGCTCGGGGGCCAGGAAGCCCGGCTGGCCGACGACCTCCTTCGGCTCCAGGGGCGACTCGGGGCCGATGGCGAACGCGAAGTTGCGCAGCATCGGCTCGCCGTTCGGGAGGACGAAGACGGAGTGGGGGCCGACGTTGCGGTGGATGATGCCGCGCTCGTGGAGTGCCGCAATGGCCTCCGCGAGGCGGCGGACGATGCGCACGGCGTCCGGGAGGGCCAGGCGCCCCGCCCCCTCGACGGCTTGCAGGAACGTCTGGCCCTCCAGGGCTGGGGCGATCGTGAAGAGCCCGCCCTCGAAGCGCGCCAGGTGCGTGACGTTGGCGAGCGCCGCGTGGCGGGCCGCGGCCGCGAGCTTGCCCGTGCGGACGAACGCGTGCCATAGCGTGCGGTCGCGGGCTGCCGCGCCGGTGAGGACCCGCACGGTGCGCGACTGGTTGAGTGCGGCGTCGAGCCCCTGGTAGATGGGCAGCCCCCCCTCGAAGCCGGCCCGCGCCACCAGGCGGCAGGGGCCCAGCGTCTGCCCGACCAGCGCGTCCTCCGCCTGCACCGTCACCGAGTCGCCCGGGGCCTGCACGGTGAGCACGTAGCGCGGGTCGCCCGCGGGGCAGATGGCGATCAGGAGGTCGCCGGCGCGCGTCACCGCGCACGGCGCGCCGCAGCGCACGCACGGGAATGCATCCGTCGGCCTCAACTCCACTCCGGCCATTGTCGCTTCCCAGTTCCACCCCCCGCAGCGTACAGTGTACCGGGTCGCGGCGGCGCGCGCAACTGCCCGAGGCGCTCAGTCCTGTCGCTCGAGGAAGGCGGCCACCTCGCCATATGTGGGGATGCCGGTGCGACCGCCCAAGGCGCGGCACTTCAGGGCCGCCGTGGCCGACGCGAAGCGGGCGTTGCGCGCCACGTCCCAGCCCTGCGCGAGGCCGAAGGTGAAGGCGCCGTGGAACACGTCGCCGCAGCCCGTGGTGTCCACCACCTCGACCCGGAAGGCGGGCAGGCGTCGCACCTGGCCGTGTTCGAGCCAAGCGCAGCCCTGGTCGCCGAGGGTGACCATGGGGGCCCGGCCGCCGAGCTCGGCGAGCTTGCACAGGTCGCCCTCGACCGAGTCGGTGCCGCCGTAGCGCCGCGCGCAGTCGTGCGAGTAGACGGGATAGTCCACGTGGCGGAGCAGCTCGCGGACCCGCTCGCCCACGCCCCCGACGTCGGCGCACACCGGCACCCCGTGCTCCCGCGCGCGGCGGGCCGCGGCGATCTGGGCCTCGGGCCACGAGCAGTCCACCAGCACCGCCTTGGCGCGGCCGATGCGCGCGAGATCGAGACCCTCGAGCGAGGGGTCGAGCCCGCGGCCGGGGAAGTAGGTGAAATAGCGCTCGCCGTTGCTGCGGTCCACCGTCACCGCGCAGGCCGAGCTGCGGCCGCCGGGGCACACGCGCACCTGGCTGGTGTCCACGCCTTCGGCCTGGAACTGCTCGAGGATGAAGCGGCCCTGGAGGTCGTCGCCCACGCGGCTCCACATCTCGACCGTGCCGCCGAGCCGCGCCATGGCCACGGCTGCCGTCGCCGCCAGCCCGCCGCCCTGCACCAAGTGGTCCACCGCGCCCCCGAACTGCCCCCGCGGCAGCTCCTCGCACAGGAACAAGTAGTCCATCACCGAAAGCCCGACGCTGATCAGGTCCGACGCCATGCGTCCAGCCCTCTCAAAGTACCGCGTGTCGAGCGCCAAGTGCCAGGCGAGGACAGTATCGGCCCTCTTCTCCGTACCCGAACACCGAACACCGTTCTCCTCTGCTACTGCCCGCGCTTCGAGAGGGGCCACTCGTCGAGGAGCCACTGGGGGATCTCGGGGAAGCGGCCCTTCTCGCCGTGGATCTCGTCGCCAAGCTCCAGGGCGCCGGCGGACGGGGCCTTCTCCTGCATTTCGGGCGTGAGGTGGGGGAAGGGGACGCCGAGGCCAACGGCCTCGGCGTCAGGCTTCAGGCGAAAGTCGAACGTCGCCCTCTCCGCGAACGGGTCGGCGGTCGCCACCGTGCTCGCCTGCGCCCATGCGGGGGCCTCTTTGCCTCCGTCGCCGCGAGGGAGGAGCAGGTTGCCCCGGACGGTGTTGAGCGCCGGGCCGCGGGCGTCGTCGAGGAAGTGGATGTAGCCGCCGGGATGGGCATCGCCGCCCGGGGAGAACTCCAGGATGTTGTTGAGCACCAGGTTGCCGAAGCTCGAGCCGATCTGGATCGGCGCGCCATCGCTGCCGACGAGTGTGTTGTTCGCGATCAGGTTGAAGTGGCACTTGTGCACCGACATGGCGCGGTCCACCGGGCCGATGACGATGTTGTGGACGATGCGGTTGCCGCCCGCCCATCGGCTGCCGCCCCAGACGTAGAGGGCGGCGCTCTTGCGGTTCTTGAGCGGGAAGCAGCGGTTGCGCTTGTCGGGGCCGAAGAGGTTTCGCTCGACGACGATGTTCCGCGGGCTGTCCATGCCGCTGCCCGAGTAGATGTGAATCGCCCCGCCGCTCGTCCGCCACCAGATGTTCCGCCGCAGCACGAGGTTCTCGGCGCCCTGGGAGATGTAGATGCCGTGGTCGCCCTGCCCCATCCCCGCGTTGTAGATCACGCAGTCCTCGATGAGGTTGAAGCGGCTCTCGTTCGACGTCATGCCGCAGCCCATCATGTCGCGTACGACGCAGTTCCGCACGATGTTGAACGAGCCATAGCTGTTGTGGACGAGGCCCGAGACGTCGAGGTACGTGCCCGCCTCCTGCTTGTAGGTGTGCACCAGCTTCCCGCCGAGGCCGACGCCGATGACCCCGCGGCGGACGAGAAAGCCGTCCACAATGTTGTAGGCGCCGCTCACGTGCACGAGCGTGCCCGCGAGGGTGAAGACCTCCTTCGGCTCCTCGCCCGCCCAGGGGCGGATGCGGATGGCGAAGCTGCCCTTCTTCTCGTCCAGCGCGTCCGGGTCGGCCTCGATCTTCTCACAGGCGAACATCCCCTCGTCGAGCGACTGCTTGCCGTCGCGCCGCCAGGGCCAAGTCGAGCTGACCAGCCCCTCGCCGTTGCACAGGAGGCGTTCCGGCACGGCCCAGACCCGGGTCTCCCACACCCCCTCCATCCCTCGCACCTTCGTCCAGCCGGGCGCGGCCGTACCGCCGTCGAGGACGGCCTTGTGGCGGTTCTCGGCGCGGTAGACGATCGGCCCCTTCTCGTTCCCGATCGTCGAGATGTTCAGCGCGCCCTTGTAGACGCCATCGAGGAACACCACCTCGTCGCCCGGCTGTAGGGGCGGCTCCCTGTGGCCGCCCTCTTTGGGCGCCCACGCAGGGGCGCCCCTACCCTGTACGGCGGCCAGGCTGAACGGCTTCTCGCGGCTCCCGTCGCCCTGCGCCGTGCCGTCGGGCGCGACGTGATGCGTCGCGCCGTGGGCCGCCGCGGCGAGCGCAAGGCAGATCGCTGCCCGCAGGCGCCGCTCGTTCTTCATTGTGGTTGCCCCTTCGTCTTCAGCGTGGCGTTTTCGCGCCGCACGCTGTGGCTGATGGCGCAGTAGCGGTTGCACGTGCGCATTTGCGCGCGGATCGGCTCGGCCTCCTGGTACCAGAACCGCCGCAGGTCGCCAGGCCCTGCCAGCGGAAGCCCCGCGAAGTCCGCGGCGAAGCACAGGCGGGCCGTGCCGTAGAGGTCCACCATGATGTTCCGCTCATACGTGTTGCAGATGTGCTCCTCGGTGCCGACCCGGCTGTTCCAGCCCTGGCGCGCGTCGCCGTTGCGGTTGACGGAGCGGACGTACATCTGGACGTCGTCTAGCCAGGCGGGGTTGAGGCCGAGCCTGTATTTTGCGTCGCAGGCGCGGATGACGGCCGCGAGGGCCTCGGGGTCGCGGACGTGGTAGCGGGCGAAGAACTCGTCCTCGCCTCGCAGGCCGAAGGTCGGCTGGAGGAAGTTCAGCTTCAGCTTGTCGGCCCCGATATCGTTTAGTGCGAGGTCGTAGAAGGCGTCGAGCTGCCGGTAGTTCCCCTCGTGAACGAGGGCCATCACGTACACGCGCGTCCCGCGCTCGGGGTGGCACTTGCGCGCCTGCACGAGCAGCCTCAGAGCGTTCACCGCCGCCCGGAACGAGCCCCCCACGCCCCTCATCCTGTCGTGCTCGTCCTCGATGTGGCTGTCCAGCGACACGGTCACCTCGCTCGGGCCTTCCAGAACCATTCGCTCGGCCATCGCCTCATTCGTCACTTGCGTGCCGTTGATAACCGACAGGCAGCGCAGGCCGGCCCGCGCGCACTCCCTGGCGATCGCGAAGTAGTCGTCGGGGTCCAGCATGCTCTCCCCGCCGCAGACGACCACGGCGCCGCCCGGGCTCATCTCGGCGAACTCGCGGATCACCTCCCGCTTCCTGTCCCAGGGCATGTAGTTCGCCCTGTCCCCGTCGTCGTCCTTCCAGAAGTCGCAGTGCTGGCACGCGAGGTTGCAGCGCCGGTTCACGTGGACGAATAGGAACCTCGGCGGCTGAAGCACCCTGCGCTCCGCTGCGCTCGAGGGGGCCGCCGCCGGGGCGTGCTTGTCCTCCGGCTGCAGCCCGTTCGCGCAGCGATGCTGACCGTGGCGTGGCCGCTCGTAGTAGGCCCTGTTGCTGGTCCCGCGGGTCGGGACCTCATGGTGCAGGAGCAGGACGCGGCTGGTGTCCATCACCGTGCGGGCGCGGAGGCCGGCGATCTGGAGACGAAGGCCCAGGTCCAGATCCGCATCCCCCCAGGCCTGGAACTCCTCGTCGAAGCCGTTGATCTCCTCGAAGGCAGCTCGAGGCATCGAGGCCCGGGCCGTGGTGAGATGGAGCCGCCGCATCCGCGCCTCGGTGCGCCCGAACCACAGCCGCCGCGCGCGCCGGCGGAACTTCGCGGCGTCGCTGGCCAGCTTCCGCTGGCGCGGGTCGCGCCAGTCCGGCCAGACCTCCTCCAGCCTGCCGGCACGGATGAGTTCTTCCGTGACTCGCGCGGTCTCCTCCGGCGTCAACTGCATGCCGCAGCCGCCGACCCAGAATCGCGACCCCGCCAAGGCCAGGTGCCGCTCCAGCACGTCCGGGAACAGCACGTCGCCGCCATCGGTGAAGAACAGGTAGTTCCCCGTGGCGTGGCGGACCGCGTTGTTGCGGCTGGCGGCGACCCGGAAGCCGTGGTGCTCCTGTCGGGCGTAGACGACCCGCAGCGGCGAGCGCCCGATCAGCTCCTCGATGGCCCGCACGTGCTCGGGGTCGGAGCCGTCGTCGGCGATGATCACCTCGCGCGGGCGCACCGTTTGCGTCTCGATGGAGGCGAGCGACAGGCGAAGGTAGTTCGACCGGTTCCAGGTCGTCACGATAATGGATGCTGACCACATGCGCGTTGCCACACCCCAATCAGAGCAGCCTTCTGGCGATCTCCCCGTCCCAGTTGTTGCCGTTGTCACCCGATGGGCACCATTCTCGCCATTCTCCATCGCGCGGTCAACTGCGGCCGCGGCCCGCCGCTCGTGGCGCTTGATCTTGACAGCCTCTCCGCGTCCAGCTACAATCCGCGGCGAACGATGCGAATCGAGGAGCGACCTCAATGCAAGCTCTGAGCACCGTGGTCCGCCTGTCGTTCCTGGTCCTGCCGGCCGTCTCGAGCGCGGGGACGGTTCAACTTCCCGACCCGCCGCAGGTGCCCTCGCGCGGCCTCGCGGAGGCCGACGAGAAGGCCCTGAGCGCCACGCGCGGGGAACTCGCCGCCGAGAAGCGGCGGCTCATCGGAGACCTCGCGCAATTCAACAAGGAGGTTGACGGGGGCGTTCCCGAGGGCCGGGAGGACTACTACAAGGAGTGGCACGGGCGCCTGCGCACGCAGAGCGCCGAGTATCGCCAGAAGGTCGCCCGCTTCGGCAACGAGCTCCGCCTGGCGGGCCTCCGAGCCGCCGTGCGCGGGACCCAGGACGCCCTCCGGCGGCTGGACGCGTCGATCCAGTCGGACGTGGCCCAGCTCGCCGAATGGCAGCAGACGACGGAGGAGACGGTTGCCCACGCCAAGGAGATGGGCGTGGACCTCCTCGCCGACGCGCTGCTGACCATTCCCCAGAACCGCATGGGCGACCTCTACAAGGACCTCGAGAGTCAGGCGAGCTTGCAGCTCCAGCGGGTCGCCACGCTGCTGGCGGGGGAGACGAATGCGGACCGCCGGGAGCAGTTGCACAGCGCCTACAAGCTCCTCTCCGCGCAGCGCAGCGCCATCCGCGGCCTCCAGGCGCTCCTCACGAACCTGACGCAGGCCCAGGCGGTGAAGGACCTCAACGACCTCATCGAGATGCCCGACGGCAAGCGGAAGCTCGGCGAGGGCGTGCTCCAGCTTCTCAACGCGATCGGCGACGAGGGGCTCCAGGACTCTCTCAAGGCGCGCTACGGCCTGAGCTTCCCCGCCCTCACCCTGCTTGGCAAGGCCGCGACCCACTACCGCTACGGCGAGAAGGTGGTGGACGCCGCCTACGACGTCACGGCGGTGTGCGTGTCGTGGGCGCGGATTCGGCAGCTCAACCGAGGCAGCGACGAGTATCTCAAAGCCGTCGGCCACCTGCACGAGCGGATGAAGAAGCTCGTCGCGCAGATCCAAGAGGTGAAGGGACAGCTCCAGTAGAGCGAGGAGACCGGACCATGCGGCACGTCCTCGATCGCGCGTTGCTGGCGGTCCTCCTGGGGCTGGCGCCGTGGGTGGCGCGCGGCGGCGAGGGACCCGCCCCCGCCACGGATCTGGCCGGCCAGATCGCCGCCGCAGAAGAAGAGCTGAAGAAGGACGGGAAGGACCTGTTCGAGCTCAAGGACGTCTTCACCAAGAAGAAGGAGGCAAAGAAGGACGAGAAGCCGCTGCCGCCCGCGGTCCAGGCCCGGGTGGCCCAGGAATGGGAGTTTGCCAAGGGGATCCACGAGTTCGCCCAGCAGGCGCTCGAGCGGGCCAAGGTGGCGCCGAATCCCGCCAAGGCGCAGGTGGAGCTCAAGGATGCCCTCGATAAGGCCCAGTCTGCCCGCGACTGGAAGCGCCGCGCCGAGAGCGCCCTCGCCCCCGCACCACCCGTGGCGCCGCCGCACGTCCGCAGCGGAACCTGGTCGCTCGCCTCCGAGGCCTGGAACCAGGCCGTGGCCATCGAGGGCGGGCGGGAGGACTTCGACCGGACCCGCCGCCCGCCGCCGCAAGCGGTTGACGCCGTGAACTACGATCCCAACTCGCGCGTGCTGACCACATCGTCTGGCACGAGGGTGCCCGTGGGACCCTTCGACGACGCGGTGCAGCGGGTGCTCCCCGAGCGGAGCCGGAGGCTGAACCGCTTCGTGTCCGTCCCGACCCCCGACGGCCCGAGGGTGCAACTGAACCCAGAGGTCGCCAAGGCGCTCGCCTCGCCGGAGGCCCAGGCGGAGCTCAACAGGGTCGGCGGCGTCGCCCTGGATGTCACGCTCGACCTGCTCTCGTATGCCGGGGTGGCGGGTTTCCGCCAGCGCGGCCCCGCGACGGTCGTGGAGTCCCCGGTCCTCCTCTCCCTGGCGTGCCTCCACGAGAAGGTCCGCCCCTTCGCGGCGTCGCCCGAGGTGTGGGAGGGCCTTCCCGAGGACCTGCGCTACCCCGCGGCCATCGAGCGGGTCCACGGATTCGTCCTCGACCCCAAGAGCCAGGATGTCTTCCTCATCGCCTCCCGGGCGCAAGCCCCTGAGAACCGGATGGACGTTGACGCCCTGATCGTGGCCCTCCGATGCGTGTGGGCGGAGGGGGCAACCCCCAGCGTCTCCCTCGACCCTCTGCCGGGACGGCCGGCCGGACCCCAGTACTCGCGGGTGAACGGGGTGCCCCTTCAGACAACGTTCGCGAGGATCATGCTGGACGCGGACTACGCGATGAAGCGGATTCTGTTCGGAGACCTGGATGTCGGCGTGCCTCGGTTCCGGGAGATTGACCGGGACATGGCTGAACGGGGTGCCGCGGACAGCACCTCCGGCCGCTATTGGCTCACCCCCATGCCGCTCAGCGATCGGGACGTGCACGTCTCCCCAAGCTACCGGTCGGTGCTGTTCGACTCCGGCGTCCGCTGCCTCACGGAGTCGCAGAATGCCTCCTCGGAGTGGACGGGCAAAGCCGATGAGTGGCGCGAACGGAAGGCACAGCTCTTCACAGAGTCGTACGAGCGCATCGAGCGCTCACCGGCCGTGACGCCATCGGGCGTCCTCGTCCGCCTCCACGGCCTGGTGGACCTCGTGACCATCTGCAAGATCCTGCGCGACCTTGGGGTGGACTACCCGGTCCTCAAGGGGGTCGGCGAGCTGCCTCTGCGACGCCTGCGCGGGGCCGAGGCCGTCCCGCCCTACTACCACGGCCTGAGCGTCGTCTTCGCCAAGAAGCGGCTGTCGGACCGCGAGGTGCTGGTCCTCACGCACAACGGGGGAGCGATCCTGCGGGGACGAGTCACCCGCCGCTCCCTCGACCTCTACCAGGACGTGGCCACCGCAACCTTGGAGCACGAGGTGGACGTCTTCCCGCGCGGGCAGACGTTCACCAAGGTTCTGCAACTGCCCCTCACGTTGCGGAAGGCGCGGAGCGACGACCGGGGAGGGGCCGAGTACGCCCTCCTTGCCGCCCAAACCCTGCTTCGCAAAGGCGAACATGAGCCGGCTCGTGCCCGACTTGCGGAGATAGCCGCGGCCGATCCGCTCCACGCGGACGCCTGGGCGTGGCTCGCCGAGGCCCTCTCGCTGGCCGGCCGCCACGAGGAAGCCACCAACGCGATCAACAAGGCCATCGAGCTGGAGCCGCGGGACTACCTGCTCAAGGGAATGGAGTACCGGATCCTGTCCCGCGCCGGCAGGACGCCCGAGGACCTCAAGCTGAGCGCGGACCTGGCCCGGTACCTGAGCAGCGAATCCGTGTGCCAGGCATTCGCGCTTCTGGCACAGGGCCGCAGCGCCGATGCCGCGAAGGAGATCGCTTGCGCCCTTGGCTTGTGGCGCGAGAATCCGGACGCCTACCTCCTGCGCGCCATGGCCGCCAACGACGAGACGTCGGACGAGGCGATGCGCGACCGGGCCGAGGCCATCCGCCTGTACGAGCAGCAGATAAAGGAGGGCCAGGTCCCGGCCGAGATGTGCCGCCGCCGGTCGGCCTTCGTCCACCTGCTCGAAGCCTCTGCACGCAGCAAAAAGCTCCAGGCCGATGTGCTGCGCGACCTCCGCGACTCCCCGAGCTTCCAGGAGGCCTGGAAGCGAAAGCCGGACAAGATGAACGGGCTCCTGATTGACCTGTTCGGCTGTGTTAGCGAGGCAAAGCAAGCGCAGGCCCAGGACGACCTGGACGGGGTCGCGCCCGCGGTCCACGCCCGCCTCCTCGCCAGCATGATGATCGTGGTGTTCGCGGGGGGCAATCCGGTGGACAAGGGCCTGGGGGAGGCCGCCGAACTCTCCAAGTCCGTGGTCAAGCGGTTCCCCGACCTGCCGGATGGCCACTACGCGCGCGCGTTCGTCGCCTCAACGGAGATTGCCGTGGTGGACCGAGAGATGAAGACCCCGGGCCTCTACAACGACAAGGAGCGCGCCATCCTCCTGCGAGTGATGGGCGCCCTGCTCGCCGAGATCTTCGAGCGGCTCGACACGGCTGTCCGCCTCGACCCAACCTATGGGGAGGCCTTCCTGTTCCGGGCGCAGATGCATGCCCATGTTCGCCAGGGCCCGAAGGCGCTTGCCGACCTCCAGAAGGCCAAGACCCTTCTGCCCTCCGTGGACCCCGCCATTGAGGCGATGATCCGCAAGGCCGCCGGGCCCGAGCCACCCGCCAAGGCGCCGGGCGATGCCGGGGCATCGGTCTTCCAGGTGCGCCTGGTAGTCCAGGGGCCGGCCGACGACGCCGAGCGGATGACGCTCGTGCAGCCAGGCAGAGACCCCGGCCAGACGCAGGAGGAAGTCCTTCACGTCAAGAAGGAGGTCCTGCTCGACGGTTCGGCCGTGAAAGCGGCCAGCGTGATGGCAGGCCCGGCCTCGTTCGGGCCGACGATTGTGATCGACTTCACCGACGATGGCCGAAAGCGATTCGCGGAAATCACCCGCCAGAACATTGACAAGCGCCTGGCTCTCATCATTGATGGCCGTGTGTGCGCCGCGCCCGTGGTCCGGACCGAGATCTCCGGCGGCGCGGCGCTCATCTCGGGCTCCTTCAGCGAGCAGGAGGCGAAGGACCTCGCCGCGAAGATCAACAAAGCCGTCGCGCGATGATGCCCCCGTGGACCGCCCGGCAGGCCGTGACGCCGCACGCCGCGAATGCCGAGGCCCGTGCTGTCTCGGGAACGGCTCGGCTTCCTGCGCCCGAACACCCAACACCGAACACCGCTTCCACACTCGCCACTCGCCCCTCGTCACTTGAGCGGCTTCGGCTTCCACACGACCTGCTCCGTCTTCGCGTCCACCAGGTCGTAGACGCGCACGTAGTCGGTCAGGAACTCGTCGGGGAGGGTTGCCTTGCGGACGTCGCCCGCCCAGCCGCCGAACTGGAGTTCGTCGCTGAGTTTCAGGTAGAGCGGCACCTGGCACACCCCGCCGGCCTTCGTCCGCCACTGCTCCTTGCCGTCCACGTAAAAGACGTATTCGTCGGGCGTCCACAGCAGGGCGTAGGTGTGCCAGCCCTCGGCGATGCCGGGGTGGCGGGAGATGTGGCCGGCCGCCTTGTGGGCCTTGCCGTAGCCGTCCCAGTGGAGGTTGTGGTGCACGCGGTCGTCGAGCCCCGGCTTCTCCATGACATCAATCTCGGTGCCGTCCATCCCCTCGTTGCCGACCGTCGTCACGCCCTTGCCGTACATCCAGAAGGCCGACCAGTGCCCCCCCGACCTCTGGAGGCGGATGCGCGCCACATAGTAGCCGAAGGCGTGTTCGAACTTCCCGCGCGTCCGCACGCAACCGTCGAGATACTTGTCGCCCTCCTTGAGCGTCTTGATGGCCAGGCTGCCCTTGCCGTCGAGCGCGACCGCCTTCGGCGACCAGGAGCCCGCGCGGCGCGGGCCGTCGGCGACGTCCCACTTGCTCTCATCCAGCTTCTCGCCGTCGAACTCATCGTGCCACGCGAGCTTCCACGCCTGCCCCTCGGGCGCGGGGGGCAGCACATCGGCCGGCTCCAGCTTCTTCTCCATTGTCCGCTCCTCGGCGGCGAGCGCCGTCGTCAGCATCATCACCACGGCGAGCCCGACGATTCTCATGGCGCTCTCCTCATTCCTGTGTCCCTGCTTGCCTCTGGCCGGCCGGCAACCGTCCTCCCACGCCCGCGAATGTAGCGCGCGATGCCGCCGATTACAACAGGTCATGGGCTCTGCTCCCGCCGGAGTCAGAGAGCAGTGGACACCATCACCGTGCCCTGCTAGACTCTCCCGTATCCGGGGGGACTGCTGAGAGGAGCCTTCAAGTGCCGAAGTCGGCGACCGTCGGAGCCTACCTGGTCCAGCGACTCGAGGAGGCGGGGCTGAAGCACGTGTTCGGCATCCCGGGCGACTACGTGCTGCGCTTCTACGACCTGCTGGAGGCGAGCGCGATGCAGGTGGTGGGCACGTGCGCCGAGCAGGGCGCGGCCTTCGCGGCCGACGCCTATGCACGCGTGAACGGCCTGAGCGCGCTGTGCGTCACCTACTGCGTCGGCGGCCTCAACACGGTGAACGCGGTGGCCGAGGCCTACGCCGAGAAGTCGCCCGTCATCGCCATCAGCGGGGCGCCGGGGCTCCGCGAGCGCGTGCGCTCGCCCCTCCTGCATCACCGCGTGCGCGACTTCAACACGCAGAAGCTGATCTTCGAGCAGGTCACTGTGGCCTCGGCCGCCCTCGAGGACCCCGAGCGGGCGCCGCAGCAGATTGACGCGACCATCGCCGCCTGCCTGCGGTACAAGCGGCCGGTCTACCTCGAGCTGCCGCGCGACATGGTGGACCGCCCCTGCGCTCCTCCCGCCCCGCTCTCCAAGGAACACCCGGCCAGCGACCCCGCGGCGCTGCGCGAGGCCCTCGACGAGGCCGCCGCCATGCTTCGGCGCGCCCGACACCCCGTCGTCCTGGCGGGGGTGGAGATCCACAGGTTCGGGCTCCAGGACTGCCTGCTGCGGGTGCTGGAGCGGACGGGCTACCCCGTGGCGGCCACGCTGCTGGGGAAATCCGTCGTCTCCGAGGTGCACCCACAGTATCTGGGCGTCTACGAGGGCGCGATGGGCCGCGAGGACGTGCGCCGCGCCGTTGAGGGCGCTGATGCCGTGCTCATCCTCGGCGCGTTCATGACCGACATCAACCTCGGCGTCTTCACCGCGCACCTGGACGAGGGCCACACGATCCACGCGACCTCGGAGCGCGTGGCGATCAAGCACCATCACTTCGATGGGATCATGCTGCGGGACTTCATTCACGGGCTGCTCAAGGCCCCGATCGGACGTCGGCGGCGGGTCTCGCTGCCGCCCAAGCGCCTGCGCAAGCCCTTCCGCGTCCAGCCGGGCCGGCCCGTCAAGGTGCGCCGCTTCTTCGCGAGGATCAACGATTTCCTGGAGGACGACTTCGCGGTGATCTGCGATCCCGGCGACAGCCTCTTCGGCGCCGCGGACCTCACGATTCACCGCAGGACCGAGTTCCTCAGCCCCGCCTACTACACCTCGATGGGCTTCGCTGTGCCGGCCGCGCTGGGCGCGCAGATAGGCAGGCCGCGCTTGCGGCCCATCGTGCTCGTGGGCGACGGCGCCTTCCAGATGACCGGGCAGGAGCTTTCGACCATCGCCCGCTTCGGCCTCAATCCCATCGTGTTCGTGCTCAACAACAAGGGCTACACCACCGAGCGCTACATCCACGACGGGGCCTACAACGACATCCCCAACTGGGCCTACCACGAGATGCCGAAGCTGCTGGGCGCCGGCTGGGGCTGCGAGGTGCGGACCGAGGGGGAGCTGGAGACCGCGCTGGTGAAGGCTCGCGAGAACACCGGCAGCTTCTCCATCGTCAACGTGCACCTCGAGCCCTACGACCGCTCGGCCGCCCTCGAGCGCCTCGGCAAGCGCCTGAGCCGCCAGGTCGGCAAGAAGTGAGGTTTGGAGTGCGGTAACGCAGTTACCGCTCTGGATTGCCGCGAAGCGGGGCTACTCGGGGAGGCTCAAGACCTGGCACTTGCCCTCGACTCGCGGCACGGCGACCGTCGCGTCGCCAACCTTCAGGGCGACGGGCTCGCGGGTGTCGTCGAAGTCAGTGCGCCGCACGAGGAGGCGATTGCCGAGGCGCAGGCCCGAGACGACGGGGCCGGGCTGCTTCGGCACGTCGAAGGCCACGGGCTCGCCCTTGTCGAGGAAGTCGCGGAACTCCAGCGCCGCGGCCCACGTCTCGTGCAGCGGGCGAATCTCCTGCGCGATCTCGGTCTCGGGACACCAGAGGAAGAAGGTGTCGTGGCCCCGCAGGAGCATGTGCCAGAGCAGCTCCCTGTAGGCGTCGGAGCTGAATTGCTTGACGGCGGGGTCGGGGTCTTTGGGCGGCGACGTGGTGGTGTGGTGGACGAAGGTGATGACGGGCGTGGCCGCAGGCGTGGCCTGCCCCACGCTGCTCGCCTCCAGGAGCAGGGCGTAGAACCAGCGGTAGTCGCCGTTCGGCCAGTCGTACCAGCTCCAGATGCGATACCAGGTGTAGACGACGGGCATGGCGAACGTGTAGCCGCAGCCCTCGAACTCGTGCGCCCAGGGGCGGTACGGCGCCCGCTGGTCCATCCGCACGGGGCAGCCCTTCGGCGGGTCGGTCTCGAAGTAGTCGTACCAATAGCGCCAGCCGCCGTGCGGATAGACGCCGTAGTTGCCCACCAGGGCCTTGGGGAAGTGCTTGAGCACCACGCTCGCGTAGCACTCACGCTGAACCTCTGAGCGGATGCGGCGATACGCCTTCTGGAACTCCAGGAAGTCGTCCATCCTCGGGATGTTCTTGCGGCACACGGTGCACCGCTTCGCCGCGTCCCAGCCACCGTTCCACTCGATGGGGCCGTCAATCTCCCAGTCGGCGACGACGAAATCGGGCGCCATTCCTTTCTCTTTGTAGGCGCGGCAGAAGAAGTCCACCTGCTCGCGCATCGCGGGATAGCGGTGCTGGAGGCGGAAGGGGCAGCCGAGCTTGCGGCGCTCGGCCGACGAGGTGTCGAAGAAGGGCTTGCCCTCGGCATCGAGGTGGGCGGTGGCCTCGGAGCCGTCGCAGATGCTGTAGGTGCAGGCGTTGGCGTTGATGTTCACGCGCAGGCCGAGGCGTTTCTGGACCGCGCTCCTCCGCAGCGCGCGGTCGAGCGACTGCTGCTGGTCTTTGCCCGGCCGCCACGAGGCGCAGGCGGCGATGCCGCGCGCGTCGAGCGCCTTGAGCGTCGTCTCGACCTGTGCGTCGTCGCCAGGCAAGTCCATCGCGGGCCACACGTAGAGCGGCAACCGGCCGCCGCGGGGGAACTTCAGCGGCTGCGTCTCGCGCAGCACCGACTCGATTCGCTCCTCGGGCGTCATGCGCTTGGCCCCTCCTGCGCAAAGGGAGGCGAGGGTGGCAATGGCGACACAAACCCGCGCGGACAGGTCTCGGCTGCGCATGGCTGCTCCTCAGCGCCTGAGCGTGCGACGAATGACCTCAGTCAGTCGTTTCGCCACCTTCTCGTGGCCCGCGAGGTTGGGGTGAACGCCTTCGGTGGTGTCGGTCCGGCGGTCGAGCCAGCCGGCGGTTTCCACGGAGTGCACGTTGGCGTCGCCCTCGTTGTGTGCGGCGGCGACGGCGAGGCGGATGGACTCCGCGTGCACCTGGGGATAGGGCACGACGCAGAAGATGGCGGCGTCGGGGTTGCGCTTGCGGGCGAGGCGGATGAGGTTGAGGTAGCCGTGCTCGATGTTGGGCACGCGGCTGTCGTTGCCGCCGTGGTTGATGACCACGATGTCGGCGGGCCGCTCGACGGCCGGCACGCCCTCGTAGGCGAAGGGATAGGCGAGCGGCGCGGGCGGCACGCCGCCGTTGCCCTCGACGGTGATGCCCTGGCGCCCGAAGCCGATGAGCCGCGGCTCGGCGCCCAGGGCCAGAGCCGTCCGAAACGCCCAGGTCGCCCGGGCGTCCGCGATCTCCGTCCACTCCTCCAGCTTGCCCCCGCGGACGGCCAGGACCCCCTCGGTGATCGAGTCGCCGATGGCCTCCAGCACCCGCTTGCGACGGCGCGGGGGCGATAGGAGCTGCCCCTCGGGCACCTCGACGCCCCCGAGGGTGAGCGACGCGACGAGCGGCGGCTTCCAGCGCGGCTGGTGCTCGTCGAGCGCCTTCACGACCACCCACACCTGGTGGCGGCCCGCCTTCGCCCCCTCGCCGAGCACGATCTGGTCGCGGTCCACCACCTGCTTCGACCATTCGCCGTCGAACTCCACCCAGAGCTGCGGCAACGGCGGCTTGTTCGCCGAGCGATCGAGGTGCAGCACGCACGTCGTGCCCTCGTAACGGAACTCGAACGACGAGCCGGGGTTCACGGTCACGATGCGGGTCGGCGCGCCCGAGGCGTCCCATCGCCCCAGCAGCCGAATCGTCCCCCGACCTGGCGCCGACGTCGGCTGCCACAGGGAGCAGCCACAGGCGCCGAGCAGGAAGGCGAAGGACACGACAAGCAGCAGACATCTCAAGAGGTCTTCCCTTCGTTCACGACTCTGTTGGGGGGATGCTCTGGCGAATCGCCTCGGCCAGCTTCTCGGGCTCGTCGCTGCCGATGCGGGCCTTCTTGCCCGAGGCGAGGACGATCTCGACCGCCCCGAGGCCCGAGACGTTGTAGAGCCAGCCGTGCGGCGTGTAGTGGATGCCCCAACCGTAGTACCACGGGTTCCGCACGACGCGCACCTCGCGGACATCGGCCAGCGGCCACCGTTTCCGGACCAGCCCCGGCCCGAACCGGCACACCAGCCACCCCTCCTCGATCGCCACGGTGAGCGTGCCGAACAGCACGGCGACTAAGCCCAGGATGCACAGGACGACGATGCCGACTGGGTGCCAGCCAAAGGCGAGGAACAGCCCGAGAATCCCGGCCACTGCCACGCCCTCGAGCACGAGGACCAGCGTGCCAACCTGGGAGTGCTTGTAGCTCATCTCCTGCCTCCTTCAAGAACCCCTTTGAACGAGGTCGGTGACAGCAAACGGCACGAGTCTCGGGAGCCACGCTTTGTAGCGGGACAGGTCGAACGGCGGCGCGCCGAGGAGGTAGTGGTTGTGGCCCTTCTCGCCGTTCAGCTCCCACTCGATGAGGAACAGCCGCTGGTGGCCGCGGCTGACGGGGACGGCGCCGAGCGCTCGATTCTCGTTCGGGCCGGCCTCGGCCGCGCCGTCGAGGAGCACCGCGTCGGAGTCGGCATCGCGGATGGCGAAGCGGCCGCTCACGGCCTGGCGGCCGTCGTTGCCAAGGACGACGCGGCAGTGCCAGTTCTCGGGCTCGCCGACCATGATGCAGGCCGGCTGCTGCACCCGCTTGAGGTAGAGATAGGCGAGCTTGCGGCGGAAATAGTAGTCCACAATCGCGTCGGAGAACTGCGGCCAGCAGTCCATCACGTTCCACCAGAGCACGCCCGTCATCCGCCACTTCCTCAGCCGCACCATCTCGACGAAGAACTTCTTGGCCTCGGCCTGGGAAATCTGCGAGGCGAGGACGAAGTCCTCCAGGTTCTTCGGCTCGACGCCGAACAGCTCGCGGATCTGCTTCGCCATCAGCTCGATGCGGTAGGCGTAGGGGCCGGGCTGGGGCCAGGTGTCGGCCGCGTGGATGCGCCACTCGTCGTTCCCCTGCCACGGCCAGAGCTTGTCGGGCGAGAGGAACTGCTTCAGGCTCTCGATGCTCGGGCAGCCGTGGTAGCCGATCTCGCTGATGAAGTGGGCGGTTGTCTCGGTGTAGTAGCGGCTCTTGTAGTAGTCGCGCGGCCCCCACAGGTGGTCCTCGGGCATCAGCGAATGGTCGCCCGAGGCGAAGACCTCGGGGGCCATGTAGGGCGAGCTGGGCAGATACGGCCGCCACGGGTCGCAGCGGCGGACCACCTGCGGCAGCACCTCGCGCGTGATGCGGTTCGCGTTCGGGTCGAGCCGGCCCGACCAGAGGCTCGCCTCGTCGCACTCGTTGTCGCCCGCCCAGAGGGCGATGCAGGGGTGGTTGCGGAGCTTGCGGACCACGCTCTCCGCCTCCTCGCGCATCACCGCCAGGAACGCCTCGTCCTGCGGGTAGCGGGCGCAGGCCATGCAAAAGTCCTGCCACACCAGGATGCCGTGGGCGTCGCAGAAGTCGTAGAACGGTTGGTCCTCGTAGACGCCCCCGCCCCAACAGCGGAGCATGTTGCAGCCCAGATCGTCGAAGAGCGCGAGAATCTTCGGCACCCGCTCGGCATCGCGGCTGTGGAAGGCGTCGGCCGGCACCCAGTTCGAGCCCTTCACCAGGATGGGCGTGCCGTTGACCTTGAAGAGGAACTCCCCTGGCCGCTCGCGCGTCGTGGTGTCAGTGCGGATGAGTTCGAGGGTGCGGAGGCCGACGCGGTCGGTCCGCTCGTCGAGCACCTTACCATCATGAACAAGCTGGCACGTGACCTCGTAGAGGTTCGGCTCGCCGTAGCCCTTGGGCCACCAGAGGCGGGGGCTCTCGATGGCGATCTCGGTCGCGCCGGCCGCGAAGCGGCAGGGGACGACGTGCTCGAACCGGCTCTCGCCGCACGAGCCAGTGAAGCGCAGCTCGCAGCCCCGCCAGTCCGTCTCTCCGGGCAGAAAGCGCAGGTGCCAGTGGACGGCCAGCAGGGCGCGACGCTCGTCGGCCTGGCGCGTGGAATAGTAGGGATCGCCCAGTGTGATCGGCCCGTGGAACTGGAGCTTCACTGAGCGCCAGATGCCGGCCGACACCGCCCGCGGCGCAATATCCCATCCGTACATATGCGCGGCTTTGCGAACGCAGAGCGACTCGAAGTTGGCCGGCAACGCGTGAGTGTTGGGGTCGGGCGGCACTTGAGCCGCGGTGCGCACGGCCGGCTGGATACAGATCACCAGCTCATTGCGCTCGCCCGGCGGCCGAAGGGTCCCCGTTACGTCGAAGACCTTGGGGATGAGCATGTTTTCAATGTGGCCGAGCGTCTTGCCATTGAGGATGATGCCGGCAAAGCAGTCCACGCCCTCGAACTGCAGCACGGGGCGGTGTCCTGGTTCCGACTCCGGCGTGACGAACTCCCGCCGATACCACCATTCGTAGTGCTCGTATGCGGCGAGCCGCAGGATGTTCGCGCCCACGAACGGCTCGGCCAACCGCCCCGCCCGCACGAGGTCCAGCTCCACGTTCCCCGGCACCTGCGCCTCGATCGTGCAGTCCTTCAGGCGGTCCAGGTCGGCCCCGCCGTGGATGTCGTGGTCGCCTTCGGGGAAATACGTGAGCTGCCAGATGCCATCGAGCGAGAGGGTCTTCACTTCGCCTCCTCGCGGGTCAACTCGTAGAGGAGCAGGCGGCTGGGGGGCGGCGTCTGGTCGGCGGGCCGCGGGCGGTCGCGGTTGGCGCCAAGGGTCTCCCAGCGCAGCGCATACGTCGTGCCGCCGCTCTCGCAGGTGCGGACGTTGACGCGCATCCCTGGGAAATCGGATTCGAGCTTGCGCACCTCGGGCGGCCACGGCGCGCTGCGCGGCGTCTCGCCCGTGGGCTGAAGCGTTTCGCCGTCGAGCAGCCGCGACCCCGAGCCGGCCTTGGGGTGGAAGAAGCTCTGGGCCAGCGACTTGCCGTCGCGCCAAGGCGTCGCGGCCGAGTAGCCGATCTCGGCGACGATGCAGCCGCCCCCCTGGAAGTACCAGCGGTAGTCCCACTTCGTGGTCTGATAGGTCTTCCAGCCCTCCTTCTCGCGCCGAGCGAGATAGAGCTGGGTGTGCCCGTTGGCGTCGAACTTGTGGTAGGCGATGAGCGGCCTGTCGCCGTGGTCGAAGCTGAGCTTCACGTTGTTGAGCATGCCGCCCCGCGCGGGCACGGGGTCCACGACCTCGGCGTTCTTGAGGGTCATCGGCAGCTCGATGGGGCGGCCGTCGCTCGTCTCCCACGTCTTCAGGTCGCGGCTGCGGGCGTACGAGAGGTCGTGGTTGGTCGAGCAGTCGGGCGTGTCGCGCCAGACCCAGGCGATGTGGAACACGCCGCGCCCGTCGGCCACGATGGGGGTCGGATACGCGTTCATCTTCGGCACGCCGGACAGCAGCGGCTTGTCGAGCCACCGCGCCCACGAGCGCGGCGTCTCGTCGTACGCGTTGAGGAAGCGGCGGCCGTTGCCGCTGCCGCCGTCGCGGTAGAGGAACAGGAGCCGGCCATCCGACGCGGTGAAGAATTGCGGGTAGGTGCACCGCCCCTCGTCCTGGCCCGTCATCCGGTGGACGGCTCGCAGCGACGCCACGTCGCCCGGCTTCTCCGTTCGCCAGTAGCGGAGCGAGCGGCAGTGCATGTTCGCCGCCACGTGCAGGCCGCCGTCGCGGTCGAAGCCGAAGGCGATCGAGTTATGGCTGTCCCAGCCCACCCGCTCGTCGGTCACCTGAAGCGTCCAGTCCTTCGCGTCGGGCTTGCGATGGCCGATGACCATGCGCCGCTCATGGTCGTAGAAGCCGATGTAGAGCCCGTCGGGGCGCGCCTCGAACGCAAAGCCCACGGGATGCCCCGCCCAGACCTTGCCGATCTCGGTGCACGACTTGACCACGAGCTTCGCCTCCTCCTCGCCCGCCGCGACGCCCCCGAGGGCCAGCCCAATGCACAGGATGCTCTTCAACATGGGAACCTCCTTGCCCCGCATTCTACGCTACCGGCAAGGGCGCGATCAAGCCGGCACCTGTCCGGCAGGCGCTGGAGAGCCGACAGGCTACAGGCTGCCAATCCCCCCGCCCCTGGGTTTGGCAACCTGTAGTTTCTACAAGCCATTGCCGCACAGGCACTTAGGGCAAGGGCTCGCCGCTACAGGTTGCCAACTCCCTCCTTCCGCCTGCCAGGAGATCGCGCGCGCCTATCAAGCAGGGCTTGACGCCGCCGCCGCGCCGGCCTACACTCGCCGGGCAGAGGAGGAACCCATGCACGCCTTCTTCCTTGCCGCCTTGATCGTGAGCGGCCCCTGGGCTGCCGCGCCCAACCCCTGCACCAACGGCTCCTTCGAGGAGCTTGCCCCCAACGGCTTCCCCCTCGACTGGGAGCGGGTCGGCCAGACGGTCGAGGCCGTCTCCGACGCCCACACCGGCCAGCGCGCGCTGCGGCTGCTGCGCAGAGAAGACCCCCTAAAGGGCGAACTACGAACCTCCGAGACCGGGCTCAACCGCACCTGGAAGGCCCACAGCGGCGAACGCGGCGCGATGGTCGCCTGCCTCAAGGGCGGCATCGAGTTCTGGTACAAAGCCCTCTCCGCCGCCGACGGCACCCGGCTCACCGTCCAGGCCATCCCGATGACCGCCGAGCCTATCGAGGGCACCGATTCGCCCCGCGCCATCTTCGACGTGCCCAAGGAGCACATCGCTGACGGCCAGTGGCACCAGGGCCGCCTCAAGTACGACTTCACCGGCGACCCCAAGGCCAAATGGGTCCACTTCGGCGGCCGCATCCTCGGCCGCGCTGGCGGTTTTCTGCTCGACGACTTCGCCTACGTCGAGAAGGTTGGCCCCATCCTCCGCATCAGCCGCCTCCGACTCGACGAGGACCCCAAGCGCCCTGGCGCGCGCTGCACCATCTCGGCCCTCATCGAAAACGTCGGCGACGCCCCCGCCCCCGACGTCCACGCCACCCTCACCGCCCCACCCGAACTCCGATCAAGTCCGGCGGAATTCAGCTTGGGCGACCTTGCGCCCGACGCGACGCCACAGGTGATCTGGAATCTCGATGGGACGCGGACGAGCGCCATCGTCCTGGCGCTCAAGGCGGCCTCCAGGGGCCAGGAAGCAGTTGACTCCATCGCCATCGCGCCTCGTCTGGCCATAGAGAGCTATGGGCCGCGCGAACCGGTCGTTGGGTCCTTCGAGCCCTTCAGGATGGAATGCGTCGTGCGCAACGTGGGAAACGCCGTGGCTATCGGGCCGAAGGCAACGTTCGAGTTCCCGCCCGTCCGTGTGCGCGGAACGCGTCGGATTCCTGGGCACCCGGAAGGGCATTCCGAGGAATACGAGGAGGATGCCATTCTCGTGCAGCCGGCGGTCGCTTCGGGCGCGTGCAAGGGCCTCATGCCGGGAGAGGCCGTAACGCTCCGCGCCGCGTTTCGCGCCGGCATCCCGGGCCCGGTGTCGGGCTCGATCCGCGTTGGCGCAGCGAACATCCGAGGCGATCTCACGGCCGAAGTCGAGGTGGTCGTGGCCCAGCTCGCCAAGCTGCCGCGTCCATCTGGGTGCCTGAGATCGCTAGCGACGGATGACTATGCTCTGGTCGAGAACAGCCACGTGCGCCTTGCGTTCCACAGAACCCCAGGCGCTCACGGGCTGGCCGAGCTGTGGCTCAGGGGCCGCGGAGGCTGGCGACGATCCGCCTGGCTCTTGCGTCTCGGTGAACTCGTGGAGCAACAGTTGTGGAACAGCATAAGCCCGTGGGATGTGCCCAGGGTGGAACTCGGCAAGCGGGCGACCTTGCGGTTCGACTGGGGCTCTGAGGACCCGAGGGTTCAGCACCGGGCTCCCCTGGAGTTCTCACTTGGGGAACAAGACAAGTCCGTTCTCGTGGACTATGGGTTCACCTCTGCTGTACCCCTTGGCCTGTTGGCCCTGAAGGGCCCGGGACTCCAGGCTATGGACCGAGAAGAGGCCGTCTTCCCTGGTGTGGAATGGCTCGTTGACGATGAGCTCTCATCGAGCGCGCTCGACGTCGCCGAGAACCACCCTGACCGACGCCGCTTCGTCGTGCACCCCAACATGGTCACCATCCCTGCCGTGGGCATCCACGGGCGCAATGGCACCGTCGGCCTGATCTGGGACGTGCATCAGAAGTGGGACGGCGTGCGCGACCGTCCGTCGGTCGGGTTCGCGTCGCCCGACCGGATCCACAACAAACGCACACACTTGGTCCAGCTCTTCATGCCGAGCGTGCCGGACTTCGTCGAGCCAAACGCCTGGGAAGCATCGAAGCCGTATGCCCTGAGGCCAAACCAGCCGCTTCGCCTCCGTTGCCTCATCTTCGCCGATGGCGAGGCGAAGGATGCGCTCGCGGCGGTGGATGAGTGGATTCGCCTCTATGGCCTGCCAGAGCCGCAGCCGCTGCCGCACGGGTCATACGAGAGGGAAATCGAGTTCTCGATGCAGGGGTATCTGGAGTCGCTGTGGGTGCCGGAGACGCAAGAGTGGTGGACGAGCAAGGGCGGCGGGCGGATCATGTCGAAGAAGGGCAGGCCGCACAATTTCGTGGCCGACCTGTTGCTCGGCTCGCTCGTCAGCCCCGACGAGGCCGTGCGGAAGCAGTGTCGCGAGCGGGCGGAGGAAATGGCCGCGCTCCTCAAGTGCGAGCCGCGGCTCGACGCGATGCGGTTCCCGGGGCGGTTCGACCTCGCCATCGCCAATCCCGCCCGCGCCGCCGGCCTCCTCGCCACGATGGGCGACGACGGGGCCTGGCGCTTCGATGCCGACCAGGAAGGCCGTGGCCCCTTCGTGGGCAAGGACTACCACGAGCTCGGCCCCGACAACGCGGTCGAGGTCGGCACCTGTGCGCGGAAAGCCTTCGAGGTGCTCCGCTACGCCCGCATCGCGGGCGACGCCGAGGCATTCGAGCGGATGCAGAAGACGCTCCGCCTGATGGAAACCTTCCGCGTGCCCCGCGCGGCGCAGGTGTGGGAGGTGCCCGTCCACACGCCCGACCTGCTGGCCGCCGCCGACGCGGTGGACGCCTATCTCGAAGCCTATCGCTTCAGCGGCGACGAGCGCTGGCTCCGCGACGCCGTCACCTGGGCGCGGCGCGGAATCCCGTTCATCTACCTGTGGAACCCGCCCGACAAGCCGTGGCTCCTGGGCGCCAGCATCCCCGTCTACGGCGCGACCTGGTTCACCGGCTCGTGGTTCGGCCGGCCCGTCCAATGGAATGGGCTTCGCTACGCGACCGCCATTCTGAAACTCGCGGAGCACGACCAGAGCAAGGACTGGCGCCGCCTCGCCGAGCTGATCATCCGCAGCGCCATCCTCCAGCAGGACCCCGACGGCGAGAACGTCGCCCTCTGGCCCGACAACATCAGCGCGATTGACGGCAAGAAGTGTCCCTGGGTCTTCGCCCCGCGCCAGGTCATCCAGAATATCCTGCTGCTCAACGGCCGCGACGAGGAGCCGCAGACGACGATTCTCCGCCGCAAGCCGTTTCTGGCCGCCGAGCGCCGCATCCACATCTCCGCCACGGCAAGGGTCAGCGACGCCGCATGGAATGGCGATCTTCTTACCTTCACGGTCGCCTATCCACAAGGCGAAGAAGGCACCATCCTCGTCGCCAACGTGGCGAAGCCGACCGCCGTCACCCTCGACGGCAAGCGGCTGGCCGAGCGCTCCGAGGTCGAGAAGGGGGCCGAGCCAGCCTGGCGTTACGACGATGCCCTCGCCTATCTCTGCGTGCGCATCGCCTCGCCCGCCACCGCCTCCACCCCTGTCATCCTGAGCGAAGCGAAGGATCTTTCAAGGGAGGCGGCTGACACCACTAGGGTGGCCGCAGCTACCGGCGCCGGCTCCCCTGAAAGGTTCTTCGCTCCGCTGCGCTCCGCTCAGAATGACAGTGTGATGGTCCGCATCGAGGGCGCGCGCCACCGCCGGGTGGACCGGTTGCCCACGCTGGCCGAGCGCCTGGACTTCGCCTTTGACCGCTCGGCCGAGGGCTGGATGGCCGCACACGACATCGCCGACCTCGCGGTCCGCGGCGGAGCCCTCTGCGGCCGGGCCACGGCCCCCGACCCCTACATCGTCCGCAGCCTCGTCCGCGTCAAGGGCGACGACTGCCCGGTCCTCCTCATCCGCCTGCGGAGCACGGCCGGCCCCGCCGCGCAGTGCTTCTGGACCACCGAGGCATCGCCCGCCTTCGACGAGGCCAAGTCGCTCCGCTTCCAGGTCGAGCCCGATGGCGAGTGGCGCGACTACCGCCTCGAGGTCGGCAAGCACCCCCAATGGGCGGGGCAGACCATCACCGCCATGCGCCTCGACCCCGGCGACGCGCCCGGAGAATTCGCCGTGGACCTCATCCGCGGCGGCATCAACTGAGGTTGGGGTCTACTAGACGTTGGGAGGGTTGCTCCTGCCAGAGGCCGGCGTCTACTCGGCGAATCTCAGCCGCCCCCTTCCGGATCAGCTCTGCCTCGTCATGGCTCAGGGTGTCGGCCAGTTGCAGGATCGCGCGCGGCGACCCCCTGCGCACGCGCGACTCGAGCGCCAACGCCACTTCCACGCGGCTGCCTTGGGGGAACGGAAGCGGCTCGTCCACCTCGATCGTGTTCCCCTTCACAGTGCCTCTGTAGCTCATGGTTGCGAGCCCTCTCCATCAAGCCTTGCCGTTTGCCGCGCCACCACCATTCCCCTACCTCACACGGCATTCTACGCCCTTGATGCCGCTTCGTCAACCCAGAAGCTGCACTTGATCGCTGGCTGTGGCGCGCCTACACTGGCGCCTGCGAGCCATCCCTGCCACTTTCGGAGGCGGCCTCGATGCGGAAACGGCGGACGTGTGTGGCCGACACCCTCTCTTCACCACGAACCCCTGCCCGGGCCTTCCTCCCCCGCGCGGTCGAGCTGGGGGCGAAGGAGGCGAAGCTCGTGCCCACGGGCCAGGTCTTCACCGCCGAGTGGGTGCGGCTGAAGTGCCAGTACGGCTGCGGGGCGTATGCCTCGAGCCGCAACTGCCCGCCCTACTCGCCGACGCCGGAGCGCACGCGGAAGATCCTCGATGAGTTCACCACCGCCATCCTCGTCCACGGCGACCGCACGGCGGACATCCGCAAGATCGTCGTGGCCCTCGAGCGCGAGGTCTTCCTGGCCGGCTATTACAAGGCGTTCGCCTACGCTTGCGGACCGTGCCATTTGTGCAAGGAGTGCGACCTCGAGGGCGCCTGCCGCCACGAGGACGACGCTCGCCCCGCCATGGAGGCCTGCGGCATCGACGTCTTCGCCACCGCCCGCGCCGCCGGCTTCCCCATCGCCGTCGTCTCCTCCCGCGACTGCGAGCAGAATTACTATGGACTGGTGCTGGTGGAGTGAGAGATGACTGCGGGGGAGGAAGCCCTTTTCAGCGAAAAGGGGCTTCCCCCCCCCGCACCCCCTCCTCCCGAAAAGCTCTTACCCCTCTCACTCCAGCGGCACGAGGTCGGTGCCCTCGGACTGGATGTCGCGGATGCGATGGCCGTCCACGAGGATCTGGTAGGTGGTGCCCTTGCGGGCCTTGATGTGGGCCTTGCCGTCGCGAAGCTCGACGGGGAAGGGGCTGACGACGCGGTGCTTGCCGTCGCTGGCGATGGCGAGGGAGTCGAGCTGGCCGTCGAGGACCCAGCGCAGACTGAGAAAGGCGCAGGGGTTGATGTTCGGCCCCTGCCGGCGCTGGGCAGCGAGGTGGAAGGAATCGGGCAGGGTGCCAACGAGCCTGCCGTCGGGGTATTGCTGCTGCTCGGCACTGAGGAGGATGCCGCGGGCGAGGTGCGCCCAGTCGAGCGTCTTGTCGTGTGGCGCGAGGAGCGTGAGGGCGTAGGCGTAGACGCCGCCGCACCACTGGACGGGCAGGCCCATCCAATTCGGGGCACGCCAGCTCGTGGCGCCGTAGACGGGGATGGCCGCGTAGGCCATGACGGGATAGCGGCTCCACAGGTAGACGAAGGGCACGCCGCTGAGCGCCCAGCGGCGGGCCTCGGCGAGGTAGTCCTGCCTGCCCGTGAGCTCGAAGCCGCGGACGTATGCCCAGACGAGGTAGGCGGAGGCCAGGACGTCGGGGGTGTGGAGGGAGAGTTCCCAGGTCTGGGCGCCGCGGGGCACGCGGAAGCGTTTCATGTAGTCGAGGGCTTTCAGGCCGGCGTCGAGGGCCGCCTTGTCGCCGGTCATCCAGGCGAAGTTGAGCAGCGTGGCGGCGGGCCGGGCGCAGTGGCCGCTGGCGGTGTCCTCGTAGTGGCCTTTGAGGTACTTGCCCTCGTAGTGCCACGAGCCGTCTGGCTTCTGGCCCTTGATGAGGTTCTGCGCTTGACTGGAGCGCATTTCGAGCCATTTCTGGGCGCGGCCGGTGACGAACCAGATGGCATCGTTGTCCACGTGCGAGCCGCCGCCGACGTAGCGGTCGAGCTTCGGGATTTCGCCGGTGAGGCGCCAGAGCGTGGATGCGAACGAGGCGTAGGGCTGGCGCTTCCAGTTCGGCTCGGCGCAGTGGCCCCAGCCGCCCTCGCCCTTGAGGGGGCCGTTGAGGGCGGCCAGGCAGAGCTTGAGCTGGGCTTCGCCGCTGCGCGGCGCCTTGGGCAGCGGCGCGAGGCCGTGGCGCTTCACGGCCCAGAGAATCGCCTCCTCGATGGCGGCCGGCCGGGCGAAGATGGTGGCCTCGATCTTCCTGCCGCGCAGGGCCATGCGATGGTCGGGCGTGCCGTCGAAGAAGTTCGGCACGGCATAGACAGGCTGGAGCGACATGTCGTCCCAGGCCACGGCGACGGCGCCGCGCTCGGTGACGCACGCCATCAGGGGCATAGTCACTTTGAGCACGTCGGGCGCGTAGCGCAGGTGCTCGGCCGTCTCGATGTCGAGCGTGGAGGAGGACCTCTCGCCCTTACCGAGGTATTCGAGGCCCGCGAAGACGCCGGCTTCGAGCTTGCCGATGGCCCGCACGACCGGCCCCTCGCACGGCTGGTCGCTCTCGATGGCGACGCTCAACTCGTCCTCGCGGTCGGCCCGCACGGCGACAGAGACGGAGACCCCTTGCCCGCGGAAGTTGGCCGCCAGAACGGAATGCAGCGGGGCATCGCCGACCACCTTCCCCTCGAAGGCCAGCTTGGGCATCACGCCGTCGGTGTGAACGAGGGGCGCCACTACGGCCACTGTCTGCCCCCCCCGCTCGATGCGCGCGCCCGAGCCATCCTTCGCGATACGGACGGTGAGTGCCTTGGTCTCCAGCGTCACCCAGTCCGTTTGGGCGTCGGGATGGTGGAGGAAGATGGTTCGGCTAATGGGCGGCAGGCCCTTGGCCTCGACGGCGATGGTGAGGGCCTCGAAGGGCCGCTTGCCCTCCAGCTTCAGGACCGGGCGCTCGACTGCCCCCGCCGCGATGCTCGTGGTCTTGCCGCCAAGACTGAACTCAAGGGGTTCCGTGCCGTGGTTCTTCAGGTGAACGACCACCTGGTCCTCGCCCGCCTCGACCTTGACGATCTCGAGCGGGTGGCGGGTGAGGCGGAACAGCTCGACCGACTGAATCTCGACCTCGCCCGGCGCCGTGCCGGGGTCGAGGCGGAGCATCGTGACCGTGCCATGGGCATCGAGCGGCACTTCGACGTCGTGCCACTGCTTGTCGTGGGCGATCTCGAAGCGGCTGCTCTTGGCCTCCTCGATACTTGGCGATTGCGCGGTGGCCCAGAAGATCTGGCCGTTGCCGCCCGCGGCCCCCTTGAGCCGCAGCCGCGCGGCGATCGGCCCCTCGGCCTTGAACGCCGGGCTGCGGAGATACGGGTCGTTGCTGGTGGAGGTGATCTTCAGCGCGCCCTTTTCGGCGGCGACCGTGCAGTCGTGCAGCGCGGCCCAGCCCCCGTCCCCTGCCTCGAACGTCCATTTCACCAGCGATTCCGTGCGCATCAGCGCGCGGGGGTAGGGATTGATGTCCTCGGCCATGGCGATGGCTCCGAAGGCGAGGAGAAGCGACCACAGAACAGGCACCCAGTTGCGGCGCGGCACGTCAGTCAATGTGAAACACCTCCTTGAGGGGCAGGGAGACGGGGCTGTTGTCGTGATTCGAGGGCATGAGGTCCTTCATGTGTGCCCACCACTTCTTGCACTCGGCCGTGTTGGCGATGGCGGCCCATTGCTCCTCGCTCTCGACTTCGGCGCAGGCGAAGAGCTGGCAGGTCTCGGGGTGCAGGAAGATCGAGTAGTTGTGGACGCCGTGGGCCTTGAGCACGGCCTCCAGCTCGGGCCAGATGGGCCTGTGGCGGCGCTCGTACTCGGCCTCCTGGCCCGGGTAGACCGACATGACGAAGGCTTTGCGGATCACGGCAAGCTCATCTCCCTCTTCAGGAACTCCTGCACGTCTACCACCTGTCCCGTGTGCGCCGATTCGATGGCGGCGAAGAGGAGCGCGGCACACTGGAGGTTGTCGTCGAGCGAGTTGGGTGGCTCGGGGCCGCCATTGAGCCAGTCCACGAACATCTCGGCGAGCCAGGGATTCATCCAGGCCGGCTGCTGCGCGAGACGCTTCTCGGTGACGACGCGCTCTCCGCTCAGGTCGGTGAGCACGCGGAGGCGGCGGCTGTCGAGCTCCAGTGTAGCCTTCTCGCACTCGGCGCGCCAGTAGTCCTGCGTCCAGGTGTTCAGCATTGTGGCATTGGTCATCGGGCGGCCTCCGCGTTGCGGTCAGCGCCTTCGGGCCGGTACCAGAACGAGCGCCAGTACAGGCGCTCGATTGCGTAGACGTCGAGCGGGGCCTTGGCGAGATCGAACGTCTCGGGCAGGAGCCCGTAGCGTTTGAGCTCGCGGACGTATTCGGGCCGGGGCATGAAGCCCGGCATGTCGAAGCGCTTGATCTGGTCGAGATACTTCTTCGAGTCCTCGATGGCGCGGAGGAGAACCTGGTAGTCGGGGTCGCTCGCGCTCTTGAACACGACGGCGCACGGGGCCGCCCTCTTGCCCATCCTGGTCGTGGCGAAGCCGCCGGCCTCGGGGGCGAGGGGCGCGAGGAGGAGCAGCGATTTCTCGGGGCGCGTGAGGTTGTAGAGCAGGTGGCGGTTGAAGCGGAAGGCGGGGTTGTAGCGCTGGCTCTCGCGGCGCGCCAGGTCGTTCATCGGCCCTTCGCCCCAGGGCACCATGCGCTTGTTGTCGGAGGGCGAGGCGGGCAGGGCCTGCTTGCCCTTGTGGCACGCGGCGCAGCGGCGCTGGAGGACAGCCTGTGCCTCCTTCGTGCTCGGCCAGGCCAGGTCGGGCCGGCCGCGGCCGCTGTAGTCGCCAATCGAGCCGGTGCCGAGGGCCGCATAGGTGCCGGCGTAGACGGCCCCCGTGTCGAGCCACAGGCGCAGGAGCTTGAGCTCGCGGGCCGTCGCGCCTTGGCGGGCGAACCGCCGGAGCAGCGGGCTGGCGCCCGAGCCGAGGGCGCGGGGCGGGTAGTTGCTCTTCCGCAGGTTCCGGCCGTCGCACAGCTCGCCTGTGATCGTGAGGGCGTAGTAGCTGTGGGAGAACATCGGCCCGCGGTCGCCGGCGAAGAGGAGGCCGCCGGACATGGGCCCGCCCTTCGCGGTCTTCTCGACGCCGTGGCAGGCGAGGCAATGCCGGTCGAGGATCGGCTGAATGTCGCGGGGGAAGTCGAAGACGTCGGGCGCGTCGGCGATGGGCTCGATGACGCTCGGCGGGCGGCGCATGGCGAGGGCCGTCGCGGCCGAGCGGGGCGTTTGCACGCGGCTCTCGTGGCAGCCCACACAGCCCACGCTCTCGCCCGGCTGCACGGTCATGAAGCTCTGCATCCGCTTCACGGCCAGGTCGTTCTCGTCGAGCGCCACGAAGAAGACGGGGCGAAGCGCGGGCACGTCGAAGCGGGCCGAGCCGTCGGCCTCGACAGGCACCGTGCCGAGAATCCGCTCGAGCAGGAACGTGCCGCCGTAGCTCAGCGGCTCCATGCCGCTGAACATGTTCCACGGCTTGGGCAGGATCTCGAGGACGAGCAGCTTCTTGACCTCGCCGGGCTTCACGCCGCCCATATTGCGGCCGACGTGGACGGCCTCGAGAAACACCTCGCCCGTGGGGCTTGCGGGGTCTATGCGGTTCGGCAGGACGCGCTCGCGCGGGCGGGGCCGGATGGGGCGTGGCTCGTGAACCTTCATCGTGCCGCGGCGCCACTCGGGCGGCAGGTCGAAGAGGCGGACGGTGCGGCCCTGGCCGTCCATCATCAGAATGTCGGTCTCGCCCGCGACGAGGAAGCTGTGCTCCGAGAGCGGATAGGGGTCGCGGTAGAAGCCGCCCTTGCTCACGGCGCGGGCCATCGGGAGGGCGTCGGGACCGAGCGTGGGGTCCACAATCGTGATGACGCCCGCGTGCTCGTTGCGGCCGTGGCCGGGCGAGAAGCTCGCGACGACCTTGCCCGTCCCGGGGATCGGCTTCGCGTCAATCATCACCGTGTCGGGCTGCTGGTTGCCGAAGAAGACCATCGGGCACGTGCCGTCGGGGTTCATCGTCCACAGGTGGTGATAGCCGATCTGGCTGCGGTCCACATACTCCCAGCGCTGGTAAAGGATTCGCCCGTCGGGCAGCACCCAGGGGGTGTTCTCGTGCTCGACGTTGGCCGAGAGCTGGCGGATGTTCTTCCCGTCGCCGTCGCAGCGGTACAGGATGGCGACCTGGGTGTAGTAGCACGGCACCCAGCGCTGGCAGCGGCTGGAGACGAACACGATATCGCCATCTGGAAGGTAGGTCGGCTCGATGTCGTCGAACGCCCCGTCGGTGAGCTGCCGCAAGCCCGAGCCGTCCACGTTGATCTCATATAGATGGTAATAGGGCTGGCCGCCCTTGCGGTAGGAGAAGAGGATTTTGCGCCCGTCGTAGTGCACCTGCGGGTCGCGCACGCCGCCCGTCGGGTCGTCGAGGAGCGTGGCGGCCTTGCCCGTCTTGAGGCCGAGCGTGCACAGGCGGCCACCGTCGTGGTAGTAGAGCCGCCGCTGGGCGTCGGCGATGTGGTAGCCGAAGTTCGCATACCAGTGGTTGTCGCCATCCACCTGTCGGACGGCGAAGACGATCTGCTCGAAGCCGAGCTTGTCGGTCTGGGCGGCGAGTTGCGCGCGGCGGGCGGCTTCGAGCGCGTCGCGCTTCGCGTGCCAGGCGCGCAGTTCGTCCTTCGGCAGCGCGGCGAGGAGCCTCGCCTTCGCGGCGAACTCGGCCTGGATTTCGTCGGCGGAGAGCGCCCGGTCGAAGACGGCGACACCGGCGAGGAGGCCGATGAAGTTGCGGTGATCCTCGACCACATTCGCGCCGACCTGGAAGCGACCGCGCAGCACCGTGTCAATCTTCGGTGCGACCTGGCCGATCGGGGCGCCGTCGTAGTAGAGCCGCGCCGTCGTGCCGTCGAACGTGGCGGCCACGTGGTGCCACTGGTCGGGCGCGATGCCGCCCTTCACGTCGCAGTGCAGGTCCTGCGGATGGCCGTAGAAGTAGAAGCACAGGCGGCTCTCGGTCACGAGCCACAGGCCGCGGGCGCCGCCGCGGACGGGCGAGCCGCACGAGAAGAGCACCTTGTCGCGCACCCCATCGGGGCGGTTGAACCAGAGGCTGATCGAGCCGGGCGCCGCGCCCGACGGGAAGCCCTTGTCGGGGCCCGCGAGCTTGTGGGCCGCATCGAGACAGGCCAGCGCGGCTCCGCCGAACGGCCCGCGGACGCGCGCGACCGATTCGCCACCTGCCTCGCCCCTCGCCTCATCGGGCTCCCACTCCGCCACGAGCCCCCTGCCGCCGAAGGGAGGGGCAGCAGCCGCGGACGATACGAGGACCAGCGCCAGCATCAAGGTTGCGCGGGACGATGCCACAGGGAGCTCCAGTAGGCCTGGTCGGTGGCGTAGGGATCGACGGGCGCGTCGAGCGGCAGCTCGGCAGGCAGGACGCCGTAGCGCTGCATCTCGCGGACGTAGTGCTCGTTGGGGCGGAAGCCGGGCATGTCGAAGCGCTTGATCTCGTCAAGCTTGGCCTTGGCCGCCTGGAGATGGACGAGGATCTTCTGGTAGTCGGGGTCGGTGGCGTCGGCGAAGACGACGGGATGCACGATGGGTTTCGGGGGTCTGCTTCTATCTTCATTCACGTGCCTGGGCTTAGGGTCGCCTTCGGCGTAGCCGCCGGCCCCCCGGGTGAGGGGCGCGAGGAGGACGAGTGACTTCTCCGGGCGGGTGAGGTTGAAGATGCGGTGGCGCGAGTAGCGGCTGAGGGGGCGCGTCCACGACAGCATGTCGCCGTGGTCGGTGGCGACGAGCGCGGTGACATGGTACGGGAGCTGCTCCGGCGAGTGGCAGGCGCCACACCGGCGCCGGATGCCATCGACGGCCGGCGCGGTTGAGGGCCAGGCGTCGGCCATGACGCGGACCGGGCGATTGACGCCCCAGCAGCCGCCGACCTGGCCCGTCCCATAGGCGGCGTACGTGCCCGGGTACTGCGCGCCGCTGTCGATCCAGAGGCGGACCAGCGTGCGCTCGCGAGGCGTGAGCTGCACGTCGTTGTGGTGGGAATCGATCTTCTGCATCAGCGGCGACGCGGAGCTGTAGGCCGCGTAGGGTGCGTCGTTGCCGGGCTGGCGCCCGCTGCCGTGACCGGGGTTGCCGCCGGTGTCCTTGATCTGCCAGTGCAGGAAGAGCGTGTAGTAGCTGAGGGAGAACACGGGGCCGCGATCGCCTTCGAGGGCAACGCTGCCCTTGTGCTTCTCGTGGCTGTGGCACTTCGTGCAGTGGCGGTCGAGGATGGGCTGGACGTCGCGAGGGAACTCGAGGACGGCCGGCACGCCCTCGATGGGCTCGATGCGGCTCGGCGGGCGCGCGAGGGCCTCCGGCTGCGCCCGGCCACTCATGGTCGTGTGGGTGCGCGGCTCGTGGCAGCCGACGCAGCCGGCCGTCCCGCCGGGCTGGAGGGTGACGAAGCTGCGCATCTGCTTCACCGACCGGTCGCGCTCGTCGAGGAGCGCGAAGTAGATGCTGCGCAGGGCGGGGACGGTGAAGAGCGCCGAGCCGTCGGCCTCGACGGGCACGGTGCCCAGGATGCGCTTAAGGGTGGACGTGACGCCGTGGCCGATGGGCTGGGAGCCGCCACCGTGGAAGTTCGCCGGCTTCGGCAGATCCTCGAGGACGAGCAGCTTCTTGATGGCGCCGTGCTCGACACCGGCCATGTTGCGGCCGTGATAGACGTCGGTCAGCAGCAGCGTGCCCGTCGTCTGCTCGAGATCGACCTGCGGCGCGACGACCTGCTCGCGGGGGCGTGGCACCAGGGGACAAGGCTCGTGGACCATCGCGCCCCCTTGGTGCACGATCTCCGCCTCGCCCCTCACGTCCATCAGAACGAGCTGGTTGCCTCGCGCGACGAGGAGGGCGTCGGGCGAGAGCGGGTAGGGGTCGCGGCAGTCGGCCGCACGGCTGACCTGTCGCATGGCCCATGTGGCGTTCGGCCCGTGCGCGCGGCTGAGGAGGGCGACATGGCCGAGATGCTCGTTGCGGCCGTGGCCGGGCGAGTGGATGAAGACCACGCAGTCGGTGCCGGGGACGGGCTTGGCGTCGATGAAGACGCCGCCGGGCCGCTCGTTGCCGAAGAAGGCCATCGGGCCCGTGCCGTCGGGGCCCATCGTCCACAGGTGGTGGAAGCTCACGGCGTCGCGGTTCACATACTCCCAGCGGGTGTAGAGGATGCGGCCGTCGGGCAGGACGGCGGGTGTGTTCTCGGTGAAGGCGCCGGAGGAAAGCATGCGGAGGTTGCGGCCGTCGGCGTCGCAGCGGAAGAGGATGGCGCTTGGCGCGAGCCAGCAGCCGATGTAGCGCTTGCAGCGGGTCGAGCAGAAGGCGATGCCGCCGTCGGGCAGATACGTCGGCTCGACATCGTCCCACGGCCCGCTCGTGACCTGGCGCAGGCCCGAGCCGTCCCCGCCGATCTCGTAGAGGTTGTAGTGATGGGTCCCGCCTCTGCGATAGGAGAAGAGGATCCTGCTTCCGTCGTAGCGGACCTGCGGGTCGCGCACCGCGCCTCGGGGGTCATCAACGAGGGCGCTCAGCTCGCCGGTGCGGACGTCGAGCCTGGAGAGGCGGCCGCCGTCGGCGCCGTGAATCCAGTGGTTGGGGTCGATGCACGAGTAGCCGAAGTTGGCGTAGTAGTGGCCGCTCGGGTCGCGGCCTGGCGCCCGCTCGGCGAAGACGATTTGCTCGATCCCCAGCTCGCGCAGCCGCGCGTAGACCTTTGCTCGCTTGGCGATCCCCACGCTGCGCCGGGCCAGCTCCGCCTCTCGCAGGACATCGGCGCGCTCCGCGGCGTGGGCCGCGACCTCCTTTGGCGCCAGCGCGCGATGCCAGACCGCCACGTCGTCGAGGTAGCCGCGGAATCGGCACTGCGCCGACGGGATGCCCGCCGAGTCGCCGATGCCGAGGCCCTCGCGCTCCAGTCTTCGGATGGTCCCGTCGTACGGCGCCGTCGCCACGAGCTTGCCGTCGAGATACACCTCCAAGGCGCTCTTCGCCGGCTCGGCATCGTTGCGCCGCGCGACGCCCGCAACGTGGTGCCACCGACCTGCCTCAACGCGGCCGCCCTCGGCGCACAGATACGTCCCGTCGGCCTGGCCATGGTAGAGGCTCGCGAGGCCACTGTGGATGGCCAGATGATACGCGTACTGCCCTGGCCCGCCCCAGTGGAGCACCAGGCGGTTCCACGTGTCGATCTGCGTCGGATGGATCCACGCCTCGATGCTGTAGCTCGGCCCGAGCTTCACATCTTCTGAGATCGGTACCGTCAGATACGCCGCATCGCCAGCGCGAACGCCCAGCGCCACCGCCTTGCCCGATGTGCCCGGGACCTCCAACTGCGCCACGTAACGCGGCGTGCTGCCTTGCACTCTCAGGTCGTCGCGGACCGCGCCGGCCCCATCGGCCAACGTGCCGTCGAAGCTCCAGCGCGAGGCAAGGTCACGTAGGTCGCCCGCGCCTGAGGACCGGGCGGGCCAGCACAGCAGCGCCCCCATTGCCACGACAGCCATTGCTGCACGGCGGGCGCTCATCATGATATGGTTCTCCGTGCAGGCATGCACGTCTCACGGGACGTCACTCATCCACGACGACCATCTGGTGCAGCTCGAGGCGCGGGACGGTGAACTCGATGCGGCCCTTCGTGCGGGTGAAGGCGAGCGCCTTGCCCTCGGGCACGAGCGTGACCCTGCGGGCCTTGAGCTTGAGCGACACGGGCACGTCGAGGAGGGGCACGATGTCCTCGATGACCTCGATGCCGCGGCCACGGGCGATGGGCACGGCGTAGAGGAGGTGGAGGACGTGCCGCCTATGCTCGGTCTGACGCAGCAGGCTCACGCGGCCGGCGCTGGGCAGGCCGACCTCGACGTCGAGGCGGCCGTAGGTGTCGGCGATGAGCCGCCACACGTAGTCGCGGGCGAGCTGCTGGCCCTTGTTGCGGTAGTTGGTGAACACGGGATGAGCGAAGTAGAGCACACGGCCCTTGCGAATCGCCGCGGGGTAGCCGGCCGGCTCGCTCGGCGGCGTGTGCTGGTGCGAGCAGAAGTGGCGGAACTCGCGGTTGAAGTAGGGCCGCCACGCCTCGGCCAGCACCTCGGCGTCCCTGACCTTCACGCGCTGCGCGCGCTCGTACATCACAAAGGGGTTCTCGACCAGGCCCTCGCGGGGCAGAGACGCCGCGCCCACAATCTTCACGTAGTCCGGAAGCCAGGGGGAGGGGCCGAGGGGCTTGGCGCCCACGTCAATGAGGAACCGCGTGCCGGCCGCGTTCATGCCGCTGCGGCCGCTGAGGACCAGCGTGCCGCCGCCGACGATGAACGCCTTCACCTTGCGCAGTAGCGCCTTGTCGTCGAGCGTCACCTCGTCGGGCAGCACGAGCAGGCGATAGCGGGCGAAGTCGGCCTCGGCGTCCACGACATCGAAGTTCACGTGGTTCTCGAGCAGGATGCGGGCGGCGCCGACGTCCGGGTCGTCGCTCCCGCGCCCTCGCTGGCCGACGGCTTCGACCGAGAGAACGGCGGCCTCGGAGACGGGCTTGGCGCCCTTGCACCATTCCTCGCGCGCCTCGACGTGGGCGAATGCCTCGCCGATGAGGCGATAGGTATCCTCGTCCATGTGGCCGTTGGGGTGAAGCTGGTCGCCGACGCAGCACTTGGCGCCCCAGGCGAGCATGGCGGCGCACTCGTAGCGGAGGGCGACGGGGTTCTTGTAGCCGCCGAACTCGCCCCAGGTGGTGTGGAACTTGCCGGTCATGCCCAGGAAGTCCATGCCCGTCGTCGCGCAGTACTTGGCGGAGACGGGGAAGTGGTCGTAGCCCCAGCCGCCGGTGGGCAGCGATTCCAGCTCCAGGTGCGTGAAGTAGGGGAAGAGATCGCGGCGGCCGCGCGGGATATGGCCACTGTTGTGAAAGATGAGCAGGTCGGGCTTGATGGCGCGGATGGCGGCGGTCATGCGTTCGTAGTAGTTGAGCAGCACGCGGCGGGCGAATGCCTGGCGGTCGTCGGCCTTCTCGGGGTCGAGGCCGGCGTCGGCCATCCCCGCGAGACACGCGGGGCAGCAGCACTCGCCCTGGTGAATGATGTCGAGCCAGGCGCCGTCGGCGTCGTAGTTGCGCACCATCTCCTCGGCCTGGGCGATGACGAGGTCGAGATAGGGCGAGTTGAAGCACATCTTCCGCCAGCCGGCCTTCAGCGGCGCCGCGCCGTGGCGGTTGCCTTCGGCGCCGACCTCGATCCACTCGGGATGCTGGCGGGCGCTCCGCTCGTCGAGGCCGACGCTCACGTAGACGGGAATCTTGATGTCGTGGGCGTGGCACGCCTCGATCATCGCGCCCAGCAGGTCGAAGCTCAGCGACGGATGCATCTCCCCCACCTGCGTCGGATGATACGACCAGCCGTGGTGGCCCTTCGAGAAGCAATTGATCGAATCCACCCGCCCCCGCTTGAGCATCGCCACGAACTGCTCGGGGTCGAAGCGCGAGCCGACGCCCGCGATGGCCTCCGACGTATGGAAGTCCAGATGCACCTGGCGGAAACGCAACTCGTCCATACTCGTTTCATCTCCTGGGAGCCATCGTGTGACCGGAGCCCTGACCGCGACCGATGGTAGCCCGTCGTCCCGTCCGTGTCAACAACCGAACCGGGCGACAGGCCGACAGGCCGCCAATCCCCCCGCCCCCGCATTTGGCGGTCTGTAGGACAAGGCTGCATCACCGTAACAGATGGCTTAATCAGCACTTACGCGTCCCGCCACGTCCCTCGAAACCCCTCACAGGCCGCCAACTGGCCTCACCGCAAGCCGCGCGATGCCATGCGGCAGCCTTCGGGGTGCCTCTGCGAAGCCCCGCCTTCGGCTCCGCCGCCCCGGTGATCAAGGTAATCAAGGGAGGCGTGCTCGAACTACCTGCCTGGCAGCGCATCCACCCGCCCGCAGGAAGCGCAGACCACATTGGTCCCAGCATGTACGCGAAGGCCCCCACACCGGCATCGATGCCTGGCAAGGACTCGGGGTGCTGTGAGCTGCAGGCAAGTCAGGAATCCGGCTGCAACGACCAGAAGAGCCCCGGAGATGGCATTCCCGGCGCTGAACTGCCAGACGGCGAGACCGGCCGCAGCCAATGCACCGATGGTTCTGGTGGCGGTTGCCTGATGGTGCATGGCGCACAACAGCTCAGCACAGTCGCGGCGCTTGCCAGGGTCGACTTGACACTCAAGGAGGACCCCGAGGCATTCCTCCGCCTTCTTCCTGGCCCCGAACTGGAAGATGTGCTGGTACTGGTGAAGGCAGGCTTGCTTGAAGAGACAAGCTGCGAGGCCGAATCTGTTACCACACCGGCGGAAAAACGGCTCGGCCTTCCGAAGTAGTGCAGCGGTCGAACGAGGCCTCCCGTTACGCTCGAAGATGTCGGCCTGCTCGCAAAGCGAAGCTGCACATAGTTGGAACTGCTCCGCCCCTCGGGCTTCTTGTTCCACCAATTTCAGCAATGTGAGGGCTTCCTGCTGACGGCCGGCCATCTTCAGAATCATCGCGCGCCCGATCCTTACGGATAGAAGCTCGGTCATCATCCCCTGCGTTACGCAGAGCCTCTCAGCCTCCACGTACGCTTGCATGGCCTCGCGGACCTGCCCTAGCATCCCAAGGAATTGGGCCCGGTTGGCCAAGCACAAATGGAGGCCGTAGAGGTCACCGATGCGACGACAGATTCCCTCGGGTTCTTGGAGCAGTTCCAGGCCCCGCCTTGGGGCCCCAGTCAACTGCACCGTGACAGCTGCCAGCTCGCTCAGGGTTCTTGCAAGGCTTTGCTCATCCCCGGTGCTGCGATAGATGCTGGCGCACTCACCCAGGACATCCCTGGCCACGGCGAACTGAAGTGTATCAAAAGAGAGCCTCGCGAGCCCCCGCAATGCGTCGGCCAGCCTCATTGCGTCGTGGTTACTTCTGGCCGTCTGCGCTTGCGCCTGGAAGACTTCATTGGCCTGGTCCGAGTAGCCTAGCCGCATGAAGAGGATACCGAGCGACTTGAGATTACGGCCCACGTTGAGCGCACCAGGCCAGATCGTGTGGTAAGCATCCGGAGCCCGACAGCTTAGTTCACGCTGGACCGTAATCCAGTACGCCAGCGCGTCCCCGGCACTGCCATGCCACAGAGCGTCCAATATGGTCAGGTCGCAGAGGCATTCGCGGAGCCGCTCCCATTGATCGCTGCGATGAAGGTGCCAAGGGAATTCCTCGGTTCTACGGTGGCAAGGCTGGCGTGCTGCGAAGAAGTCCGCTAAGACCGCGTGGGCAGTCTTCTCCTCCCTGTTGGTGGGCAGGTAGCGGCTTCGGACTCCCGCGCGGAGGTAGTCGTGGGCGAAGGTGACGAGGCCGGAGCGGGTGATGAAGCAGTGGTCGGCAGGGATGGCGAAGTGAGACCAGTGGCCGCGGGGGAGGGGCGCGCCCTCGGTGCCGAGGAGGTCGAGGAGTTCGGGTTCGGAGAGGCCGCGGCGGGCGGCCCAGAGGGCGGTCATGGCGTCGCGGACCAACCCAGGACGCTCGCGCTCGTAGTCCTGTTCGTAGCGGGCGAGGATTTTCTCGTAGAGTTCCGGGATGGTGCGCGCGGCGAGGTAGTGGCGGATGCGCTCGGAGAGCTGTTCGTGGCTGCCGAAGACGCGGAGTTCTTCGAGGAGGGCACGGAGGTAGAGGGGGTTGGCGGCCTGGGGTGCGGCGGCGATCTGGTCGGCAAGCGATGGGCTGAGGGCTTTGGTGTATTGGGCGAGGTAGCGGGTGATGAGGTCGCTTCGCTCGCTCGGGTTGA
>Ga0307379_10000514_pt1 | contig 64491 bp, 56 predicted proteins | sample UN2MG_FD_202237 | JGI IMG/M metagenome (GOLD analysis project Ga0307379, IMG submission 202237) | Soil microbial communities from Risofladan, Vaasa, Finland - UN-2 | ecosystem: Environmental > Terrestrial > Soil > Coastal area > Acid sulfate soil | place: Finland: Risofladan, Vaasa | collected... | reverse complement strand
GCCGGCAGGACCAGGGCCAACGGATCGGCCATCGCGTCCAGCCCTGCCGCCAGGACGGCGGCGCTCCGGTCCGAGTTGAACGTCACGGCAATCCGAAGCGCGTCGGCCTCGCGGGAAAGGTCGAGCGATCCTACGATGCTTGCGGCATCGTCGGCGACGCGGAAGAGATTGTAAAGAAGCGCGAACTCCAGGAGCCGTTCGGGGTTCATTCGGCGGAGGAGCTGGCGGCGATAGTGGTCGTCTTCGGCGCGGATGGCGGCTTTCAGTTGGTCGGGCATCCGGCCCGCAAACGTGATTTCGCCGGGTGCGGCCAGCGCTCGGCGGATCGACGGCGCGGGGACGGTGTTTGGCGCGGCCAGCATCGATGCCAGATACTCCGGCATCGCGGCCACAACCGTCCTCGAATCCGGAAACGCAACCAGCATGGGCCGTATGGAGCGGTACACCGGCCCGGGGACGCCTGGAACGTTGACCGGCTGGCGATCCCTCTCTCTCACAAAGAAGGCCTCGGGCTGGATGTCCCGGTTGAAGGCCAAGGCGAAACCGAGCAGGGGGTCGTCCGAATCGCCGTCCTCCTCGTACGTCAGTTTGAAGACGAGCAGCGCCGCTGCCACATTCTTCTCGGGGTCGATGGCCACCTCCTCCTGCAGCTCCTTGATGAACTCCTGGTAAAAGCCGACCTTAGGATCCGCGAAGCGCTTCCAGAGGTCGCTCTGGACAAGTTGTGCCATGCGGATGTGGACGGCGAGGTCGGCGTCGGGCGGCACGTAGGCGAGGACGCCGGTTCCGCTCTCGAAAATGGGCGGGACAGACGGCTCAGCCGCACGGCCGGAAAGCGGCATGGCCACCAGAACCAGCGCCGGCAAGAGCCATGCGTTCCTTTTCATAACAGGCTTCCTTTCCGGGCTTAGGCGGTCGGCCATTATAGGCCGGCGCGGTTTGAGTCGCTATCCTTTTCGCAGGGCGGCGCGCGAAGGACTTTTCCTTGCTGAAAGTGCCCTGCTCTTCTATGATTGGACCATTCTATCCAACGTTTGTTCCGAAAATGCAGGGCGGCCCGCGATGGCGAACGAGTATGAGCAGCAGCGGCGCAAGAAGGCCGATGCGCTTCGGGCGGGGGGTCTCGACCCGTTCGGCCACCGCTATCCGGAGACGATCGGGGCGGCCGAGGCGCGCCGGCGGTTCGAGGCGGCGGGTCCCGGCGCGCCGGGACCGGCGCGGGTGGCGGGGCGGCTGATGGGCCAGCGGGCGTTCGGGAAACTCGTCTTCGCGGACCTCGTGGACTGGACCGGCCGCATCCAGATTGCGTTCAACAAGAAGGCGCTGGATGCCGAGGCGTGGGAGCGCGTCGGGCAACTGGACCTCGGCGACTGGGTGGGCGTCGAAGGAACGCTCGTCAAGACGCGGACCGGCGAGGTCACGATTGCCGTCGAGCGGTTCGAGATTCTCGCCAAGGCGCTTCTGCCGCCGCCGGAGAAGTGGCACGGCCTTCAGGCGATAGAGGCCCGCTATCGGCAGCGCTACGTGGACCTTTTTGCGAACCCCGAGGTGCGGAACCTTTTCCTGAAGCGGTCGCTCATCCTGGACGAGACGCGCCGGTTCCTGAAGGAGCGCGGGTTCGTCGAGGTGGAGACGCCGGTCCTTCAGCCGATTTACGGCGGGGCGGCGGCGCGGCCGTTCATCACGCACCACAATACGCTGGGCGTGGACCTGTACCTTCGCATCTCGCCGGAACTGTATCTGAAGCGGCTGCTGGTCGGCGGTATGGAGCGGGTGTTCGAGATGGGCCGCGTCTTTCGCAACGAGGGGATTTCGACGCGGCACAACCCGGAGTTCACGATGCTCGAAGTGTACCAGGCCTACGCCGACTATACGGACATGATGGTGCTCACCGAGAGTCTCTTTGAGCACCTGGCGCGGACGGTGTCGGGCGGCGAGACGGCGCTTCCGTTCGGCGATGAGGTCATCGAATACAAAGCGCCCTGGCGGCGGGCCAAGTATGCCGACCTGCTCGAGGAGCACGCAGGGGTGCGGCTGGGGGACGAGGAGGCGATCCGCGCCAAGGCGCGCGACCTGGGCATCGAAGAGACCGACAAGCACCTCGACGTCGTGACACACGATGTGTTCGAGCGGTGTGTTGAAGCGCATCTGGTTCAGCCGATGTTTGTGATGGATTGGCCGGCGGGGCTGTGTCCGCTGACGAAGCGGAAGGCGGACGAGCCTGAAATAGCCGAGCGCTTCGAGCCGATCGTCGCCGGGATGGAACTGGGCAACGCATACACGGAACTGAACGACCCGGACGTTCAGGCCGAGGCGCTGCGCACGCAACTGGCGGGCCAGGACGAGACGATGGCGGTGATGGACGAGGATTTTGTGACGGCGCTCGAGTATGGGATGCCGCCGGCGGGCGGCCTGGGCGTCGGAATGGACCGGCTGGTGATGCTGCTCACGGGCGCATCGAGCATTCGTGAAGTGGTGCTGTTTCCGCAACTTCGGCCGCGGGCGACTTAGTCCGCGCGGACCGCTCCCAGGACGCGGAGGTACAACGCGATGGGCGAATGGCTGGCCTCGCCATGGTTCTGGCCGACGATTCTCGGCGGCGGGGTGGGGGCGATTGCGATCGCAGCCCTGGTGTTCCTGTCGCCGGTATACAAGCACATCGTCTGCGCGAAGTATCTTTTCAGCGGCTGGAAGGCCGTCGTGCCGCTCATTTCGGCGCTTCCGGCGGCGCTCGGGGTGTTCCTGCTGATTCTCGTCTTTGCGATTATGGACGGCTTTGTCAGCGAGACTCGCGAGATGACGCGCGGGACGCTGGCGGACATCATCGTTGATGCGCACCTGGGGGGGATGCCGTATTACGACGAGTTCACGAGGCGAATCGAGCGGATCGAGGGGGTGGAGGCGGCCACGCCGGTCATTCGAACCTACGCCGTGGCGCGTATCAAGTCGCGCTCGAGCCGGATTAAGCCGATCGTGCGGCCGTGTCTGGTCATTGGAATCCGCCCGGCCGGGAAGGCGAAGATGGGCCGGTTCCTCAAATACCTCCAGCGCCAGCGGTTCTCCGACGACACTCCGCCGGAGCGGCTGGAGCACCTTCTCAACGTGCCGGAAGGCTTCCGAAAGGCGATGGAGGAGAGCGGCCGGCGCGTGTGGCCCGGAGTGATTGCCGGCACGGGCGTCATCGGCATGCCCATGACCGACTACGTGCCCGAGACGGTTGAGGAAGGCGCCGGGCGGCGTGTTCTGTTGGGGTTTCTCGCGGTGGTGGCGGCCGTCGTGTTTCTTTTCGTGTGGCGGGCGGGCGTCCGCCGGCCGGGCCGGGTCGGCTGGCGCGTGGCGACGGCGTTTTGGGCGCTGGTCGCGCTCGGCCTCGTGGTTTCGGCAATCGTTTTGCCGGTCCGGCCGGTCGAAGTGATGCGGGCGCAGGTGGTGGATTATCCTCTCCTGGCGTACGGCGAGGACGTGGTCGTCTCGACGATTCCGATTCGCACGTCGGGCGCGCCGGAGATAGAGCCGGGCGGGATGCCGAAGGTCAGCAGCAGGGCCTTGACGCTTGTCGATACGTTCAAGAGCAACTATTGGGAGGCGGATTCGTCGCACGTGTATGTTTCGTTCGACGTGGCCCAGCGGATGGCGGGGATGGAGGGCGGACCGGACGAGGGCGAACCGGCGCGCGCCAGCCAGATTCAGGTGAAACTCGGCGATCCGTCGGCCGGCGCGGCCATCGTCGAAAAAATCCGCCGCGCCTGGGAAGCGTTCGGCGCCGAGCACAGCGGCGCCGACCTTCCGCTGCTCTCCATCAACACGTGGGAGACCCAGCAGCAGATGATCCTGACGGTCGTGGAGATCGAGCGGAACATCACGACGCTGATGCTGGGGCTGATGTTCCTCGGGTTCGGGGTGCTGATTGGACTGATTTCCTACGTCATGGCCTACATCAAGTCGCGGGACGTGGGGATTCTGAAGGCCCTCGGCGCGAGCGACGCCGGCGTCGGGAGCCTGTTCCTCGGATACGGGTTCATCATCGGCCTCTTGGGCACGGCGTTGGGCTTGGTCGGGGCGCTGCTGATGCTTCATTACCTCGACCCGATTGAGATCTGGGTAAACCAGACACTGGGGGTGGATGTGTTTCCGCGGGAGATGTATTACTTCGAGCACATTCCGTGGCGCCTGTCGCCGTGGTGGTGCGTGGGGGTGAGCGCCGGCGCGGCGGCGCTTTCGACGCTGGCGAGTATGGCGGGGGGGCTGCTGGCGGCGCTGAAGCAGCCCGTGGAGGCGCTGCGGTATGAGTGAGGAGACGATTCTTCAAGGCGTGGGCCTGGTCAAGGATTATTGGATGGGGTCGCGCCGCCTGAGGGTGCTTCGCGGGGTGGACCTGGCGGTCCGCCGCGGGGAGTTCCTGTGCATTCTCGGCCCGTCGGGAAGCGGCAAGAGCACGCTGTTGCACCTTTTGGCCCTACTGGATCGGCCGACCGAGGGGCGGATCTTTTTCGAAGGCGAAGACGCGTTCGGCCGGCCCAGGCGGTGGCGCGACCGGATGCGGAACGAGGCCGTCGGCTTCGTCTTCCAGTTCTATTACCTGATGCCGGACCTGTCGGTTTTGGAGAACACGCTTCTGCCGGCGATGATTCGGACGCCGCTGGCGGGGTGGTCCGTGGCGCGGTGGAGGCATCGGAGGCGGGCGCGCGCAGTTCTGGAGGGTTTGGGCCTCGGGGAGCGGGCCTCGCACCTGCCGCGCGAACTTTCGGGCGGCGAGTGCCAGCGGGCCGCCATCGCGCGGGCCCTCGTCCACGAGCCGCGCGTCCTCTTTGCCGACGAGCCGACCGGCAACCTCGATTCGGCGACGGGGGAAGAGATTCTGCGGCTGCTTGAGCGGCTGAATCGCAAGGATGGGCTGACCGTCGTGATGGTGACGCACGACGCGAGGATCGCCGAGGCGGCCGACCGCGTCCTCCGCCTCAGGGACGGGAAACTCTTGACAGAACGACGGTGACCGAGTAACGGAGCGACTCAAGTCAGGGGAGACATCATGGGTCGAAAAGTGTGGTTGAACGGTCGGCTGGTGAGCCCCGAGGAGGCGAAAATCTCGGTCTTCGACCACGCGCTCCTTTACGGCGACGGGGTGTTTGAGGGCATCCGCTCGTATGGGGGGCGCCTCTTTCGTCTCGAGGAGCACGTGCGGCGGCTGTTCGATTCGGCCAACGGCATCCGCCTGGCGATTCCTCTGACGCCCGAGGAGATGGGCAAGGCCATCACCGAGACGCTTGAGGCGAACGGCCTGAAGGATGCTTACGTTCGCGTCGTGGTCACGCGGGGGGTGGGGACGCTGGGCCTGGACCCGAACCGCTGCAAGGACTCTGCCGTCTTCATCATCGTGGACAAGATTACCCTCTATCCGCCGGAACTGTATGAGAACGGCCTGGAGGTCATCACGGCCGCGACGATGCGGAACCATCCGAACGCGGTCAACCCGCGGATTAAGAGCCTGAATTACCTGAACAATATCCTGGCGAAGATCGAGGCCATCGACGCCGGAACGCTGGAAGCCGTGATGCTGAACCACCAGGGTTTCGTGGCGGAGTGCACGGGGGACAACGTGTTCATCGTGCGGGACGATCGGCTCTTTACGCCGCCCATCGCCGCCGGGATTCTCAAAGGCATCACGCGCGACGAGATTATCGCCATTGCGGCCGAACTGGGTATTGAGGTCCGCGAGGAAAATCTCACGCGTTATGACTTGTACGTGGCCGATGAATGTTTCCTGACGGGGACGGCGGCCGAAGTGGTTTCCGTGGTGCGGATTGACAAGCGGACCATCGGGAGCGGCAAGCCGGGTCCGGTCAGCCGGCGTCTGGCCGATGAGTTCCATCGCCGCACGCGCCAATAGGCGCCGGCTTCTTGTCGGTTTCGAGGCGGCAGAAAGACACCCCTGCGGAGGGCTTTTGCTCACTCGCAGGGGCGATTTTTGCGGGGTCGCTCGGCGGGAGGGTGGCGGAGCGAATTACCTCACGGCCCGGGAACCTCGGCCGGGGTATCGGCGGGGACATCGGCCGGGGCGCCGAGCGTCGTCAGATACAGGACGATATTGGTGGCAACGGCCTCGGCGTGTTCGGGCAGGTAGCCTTTGCATTCCCAGGCCTCGTACGGCGTCAGGCCGAACAGGACATCGAGCGGCGAGTAAAGGCCGATCATCCGGCCGCCTTCATAAAGCCCGTAGAAGTCGGCGTAACTGCGGCCCAACTTGGCCGCACGAAGCGCCCGGCGGAACTTCACGCCGCTCGTCAGGTTGTATCCTTGCGCCCCGTCCATCCGGCCGGTCATCAGGCCGTGGGTCTCCAGGAGGAGTTTGAGTTCCCATCCGAGGGCGTCGGCCAACTGCTTGACCGACTCGTGAAAGGCGTTCGAGCCGCCCGCGGCCTCGAGCCAGAGGAACCCCCCGCCGGCGACGTAGGCCTTCAGGGCCGCCTGCTCGTCCGGGGTCAGCGTGAAGGCCCGGCTGCCGGTCAGGTAGGCGACGTCGCAGCCCTTGAGGTCGGCCGGGGCGACGCCTTTGGCCGTCACGGGCGGCTCGTTTGCCTCTTCCACTTCGAGCGTCACCTCCGCCTTCTCCTTCACGTGCTCGGCCAGGCGTTTGAAGCCGGCGTAGTTGGCGCCGACCTCCCAGTTGCCGCCGTGCTTGACGCGGGCGATGCGCAATGTGGTCCGGCCTCCCGCGGTCACGGGACCTGTGTACTTGTCGGCTTTTTCGGGTTCGCGTCCGGCGAGTTTCGCCCGCAGGGGCGCTCCGTCCGTCGCGTAGGTGTGAAGGTTCATGCCGAAGTCAAAGAGGTAGCCCTTCGAGGTGTACTGCTTCATCTGCCAGGGGCAGGAGATGTCGTCGCTGGCGAAGAAGACGAATGTGCGGACCCCGTCGTCGATGCCCTGCAGCCCGACGTCGCGCTTGATCGGGTTGCCGGCCTCATACACCTGGTGCGTTTGGGGTGTAATCTTGAGCGGTTTCCATTCGGGCCAGACCTCTTTGGCAAATTGCGGGAACCATCGGCGGATCTTCGGGTTGCCGCACGAGGCCTCGAACAGGATCGTTCCGCCCGTGTCGGTGAAGGCGCGAAGTTTCTTCTTTTCCTCGTCGGTGAAGCCGTCGCGCTTCTTGCCATTTTCGTCGGTCCACTGGGGGACGCTTTCGGCCGAGATGTAAAGGATGGGCGCGTCGTGCAGTTCTTCCAGGGGGGACCGCAGTTCGACGATCTGCCAGTGGAACTGCTGTTCCTTGGCCCGCTCGATGAAGTGCGTCAGGTTGGCGATGTCGCGGCGGTGTGGGTTCCAGATGCCGTTGAACTTGAGTTTGTTGAAGAGGATTGGCGCGCGACCCTTGAACAGAAAGAGTGTGGCGAAACAGGTGTCGGGGAGGCCGCCCCAATTGCCGGTCGGCGCCTGTTGCCTGAGGAGAACCTCCGCCCCCTCTTTGTACCAGTTATGCTCGCCGAAGTATTTGTATCCTGCGGAGATGCCGACCCGCTCGACACAGTAGAGCCAGTAGAGGTGCCAGTCGCCTTTGTGGGGGTTGGTGTTCGGGTCGAAGTTTTTGCTGAGCCACTCGAGGGCCCGGTCGATTCGCTCGTCGGCCTCGGAGGTGGTCCGCCGGCTTTGCCCGCCCCTACAGGGGCATCCGCTCGCCAGGTCGAGGATGTCGGCGATGATATAGACAGACGCCAGCCCGGCGGCCGACATCGAGCCGTAGGAGGGGGGTCCCTCTTGGTAAGACCAACCGCCATCCTCGTTCTGCCTCGAGTAGTAGAGGTCCTTTGCCTTCTTGAGGGGCTCTTTGGGGATTTCAATCGGCGGCGTGACCAGGCTGGCCTCCCGCATCGCCAGGATCGGCCACTGGGTGACCGAGAAGTCAAAATCTGCGGCGTTCAACCCGTAGCGCCAGCCGCCCGTGGGGGACTGGCCCACCTGGAGCCGCAGGAGGTCCGCCATCATCTGTTGTCGCACGAGGGCCTTCTTCGCGCCGAGCAGTTTGTTGTGGATATACGAGAGGCCCATGATGCGAATCGGCACACCGTAGCCCTGATGGCCGCTGAAGTTTGTGTCGGGGTCCTGGCGTATCAGGTAATCCAACCCTTTGGCCATCACTTCGCGGTTGGGGTGCTGGCCCATGTAGGCCAGGGTCATAAAGACCAGGGCCGATTCGCCCGCCTCGGCACCCCACGAGCCGTCGGGCTTCTGTTGATTGATGAGGTATTCGCGGGCCTTTTCGATGGCCGCCCGGACCTTTTCGTCGGTCACTTCGGCGCCGGCGGTCCGAGCCCAACCCGACAGGAGCATCCCCACCGCCACGCCTATCCAGAGTGTTCTGCGCATGTTCCACCCTTTCTAAGAGAGGGCCGCCCCCTGCACCTTTATACGCTGTTTGCCGCACCATCCGGCAAAAATCTTCCACGACCTCCCCATGCTCGGTCGTGGCCGCAACCTTCATTACAGACGCACCGGCCAAGGGGATATTGGCCGAAACCGGAGGAACCAGCACCCCGTGGTCCGCCGGCTCGGTCCCGCCGCCTAGCGCTTGGCGCCGGGGAGGCGCCGCTGTTTGCGCCGGCGTCGTCTGATGATCGCCCGGCCACCGCGCGTTTTCATCCGCGCCCGAAAGCCGTGTTTCTTACAATGCTTGCGGCTGGATATCTTGCGTCCGGGTATGCCCATTGGTCTTCCTCTTTCGGTCCTATATTGGCATGCCGGTGATTCTGGCTTCCATGACGAGGTGCCCGTTCGCGATGCCCTGGGTGTCGAAACAGGCCCGCCGGCTGCGAATCTCCCGCACCCGACCGAGCAGAATAAGGCGATCCCCCGGGACGACCTGCCCGCGGAACTTCACGCCGTCCATCCCGCCGAACCCCAGAAACCGCGAGTCCTCTTGCACCACCTTGTAGTAGAGGCTGCACATCTGGGCCGCCGCTTCGACCATCAGGACGCCCGGTAAAAGAGGCCGACCCGGAATGTGTCCACGCACCCAGAACTCGTCGTCGCGCACCTCCTTGAAGGCGACGATCCGGCCCGCGTCCCGGTCCAGGTGGAGGACCCCGCTCAACTGCTCCATCTCGTATCGGTGGGGGTTGTACTTGCGGATTTCCTCGGGCCCCATCAGGATGTGCTCGAGGTCAATCGAGTCAAGGTCAACCACCAGGGAAGGCGGCATGGGCTTTTCCTGATTTCTCTTGCCCCGGCGAAGAGTCGAGACAAAGGCCCACCTGGACATCCACAGGAACGGACGGAGGCGGGCCGCTGCCCGACACACCACCGGACGGGTCGCCCGTCCTAACGGCGACCCGCGCCCTTCCGAGGGCATTCTGAACACCACAAGCCCAGGCGTGTCCGCGCCGGGACGGCGGCGGGTTCCCCGCTTACGCGCGCATCTCAAGAATCCTGACGCGCACGTCCTGGACGGCCTTCTTGACGTCCTGCATCGCCTTGCGGACGCGGGTTCCGGCCGCCTTGTTGCCCTTCTCGGCCCTCTCCAGGTCCATCTCGGCATCTGCAACGATCTGTTTCAGCCTGTCAAAAGCCTCCATGATGCGCTCCTCCACCCAAAGGGCCCGCTGGATTCTCACCCGGGGCAAGGATGCCCCGCACCCACACAATCTACCCTGTTCATCCGATCCCTGTCAAAGGGAAAAAGGCCGCAGGCCGCATTCCGGGCCTTTTCGGCCAAGGGGACGCTGCCGCAGGATGGCCCAATGGTTCTCGTTACACCGGCCCGCCCGCTCACGGCGAGGGACGCCTCGGGCGCCCAGCCAGAAAGGTTTCTGCTGCCAGGACCAGCGTAAGGGCCACGACGAACCATGCTGCTGGGTTGGTGGCGGGGTGCGCCATAAGTCCTTTTAAGTCAAAGGCTTGCGACGGGTCCAGTACGCGGGTCCGCTGGTCGGAAAACGCCGCCGCCAGCCGGTTGGGTTGCGGCGTCAGGTCCGCAGTCTCCTCGGGCGGCAGATTGACCGAATACGGGCTGCGTCCGAGACGCCCCTGTGCCCCCGAGTCGGCGGGAAGAGCCCCCGGATAATTACCGGGACCGCGCGCGGGGCCTTCCTGGCCGCGCCAGGGCCGCCCCACAACACGGTTCATCGCCCGATAGGTCCGATCCGGCGCCAGGGCCTCGACAAGCGAATGCATCAGGACGACAAACTCCGGCCGGGCCGCCAGGTTTCCCCACGTCTTTCCGGGTCCGACGGCCAAGGCGACGGTCCGCCCGCGGCCTCTTGTCTGCGAGACGACGGCCGTCCGTCCGTCCGTGAAGTGGATGCTCGCGCTGCCGCGCCTCGGCTTGAGGACGAGCCGCTGCGTAAAGACCGGACCGGCCAGGTCGGCGGCCGCTCCGCCCTCAAAGGCGGCCAGCAGGTCCGACGCGTAGCCGCCTGGATTAATCGTGGCGCCGTCGGCGGCCGTCTCGACGCCGTCCACTTCGGCGCCCAGGAGTTCGGCCAACTTTTCCTCCGGCTCCTCGGCGTTTGCAGGCAGCCAGATGAGCGCCCCCCCGCCTCGAACAAATCGCTCGACCGCGTCGAAAGACGGTCCCGCCTGCGGCCCGATCCACAGGACCACGTCCGTCTGTCCGAGAGCCGCTTCATCAACGGCGTCGCTCTGAGCGCGAGTCACCTTTTTCGCCGCGGGCGGCAGGCCGGGGAACGCCGCCGCGACCAGGTCCGCTGCGCCGACCGGCTCGTTCTCCGCATGCGCTGCATCCACGATGAGAACGCGGATCGGCGCCGGCTCCGCCGCCGTGAAGAACCGCTCGTTGTCCGCAGCGAGCGCATCGTCGATCACGATCCATACGCGGCCCTGCCAGGGGCCCGTGCCTTCGAGGGGCGCGGTGAACTTTGCCCGTGCCTCGCCCGGGCCGACGGCGACCGATTGCGGTCGCGATTGCCCGACTAGGGCCAGATGCACCGTCGTGCTGCGCGACGCGTCGGCGCCGGCGACGTCCACATCGAGGAAGAGTCGGCGACCTTCTTCTGTCTCGGCTACGGTGAAACGGGGCAAGCCGAGTCGGCCGTTTCGCGTCTCGCCGCCTATTGGCACGAGGCGGACCTCGGCATCGAGGTCCTTGAATTGCGCCGGCCCAAGATTCCGCAGGGCCCAGTCCGTCGCGTCGGTCAGGAGAACCAGGCAGGGCCGTCCCTGGCGCGCGGTTTCCGGAAGGTTCACGGCGGCCCGGGCGATGAGCGAGGCGAGCGGCTCGTCGTGCCACCAGACGGTCGGTTTTTGAGGGAGCGCGGCACGAATTCGCTCCGGCGTCCCTTGCACGGTCTCCCGACCTGAGCGGACGAGCGTCACGGGGCTCGTCCCATCGAGGTGCGCAAGAAGCCGCAGGACCGCTTCCCTCGCCTGCTCGTATCGGGTCGTGCCCTTCCCGGACGCCAGCATGCTCGGCGAGGTGTCCAGGCAGATAATCCACGGCCCGCCGGGTCCGCTTTCGCGGGCGCCGCCCGTTTGAGGCTGGGCCAGGGCGAGCACCAGGAGCGCAATCACCGCCAGGCGGCAGCCGAGCAGCGCGGCACGCTTGAGCCAGAGCCGGCCCCGGGTCGCCTGGTGGGCGCCGTCGGCAAAGCGCACCGTCGGCAGAGGGACGCGCCTGGCGCGCCGGCGGCCCAGCAGGTGGATGGCTAGGGGAATCGCCAGCGCCACCAGGCCAACCAGCACGGAACGGTCGCCAAAGGTCATGTGTCAGCCTTAGAACCGTCGCTTCCGCTCGGCGAGGAAGCGGCACAGGGCGCGGTCGAACGGCGTGGAGGTGGTCATGACGGCGAAGTCGCCGCCCAGTTCCTTCACGCCGCGCCGGCACCTTTGCACGAACGCGTCAAGCCTGTGGGCATACTCGGCCCGGATGTGATCGGCGTCGGTGGCCACCTCGGCTCCGGTTTCGGGATCTTTCAGGACGACTGGCCCGGTCATGTCCAAATTCTGTTCCCGCGGGTCGAGGATCTGAAAGACGACGAGATCGTGACCGCGAAACGCCAGGCGTCGCAGCGCTTCAAGGACCTCTGAGAATTCGTCCACCAGGTCCGAGAGGAGGACAATGAGGCTGCGCCGTTTCACGCGCCGGGCCACGGCATGCAGCCCCGGGGCGAGGGAGGTCACGCCGGCCGCCTTCGTTTGGGCGAGTTCCGCCAGGATGCGGACCAACTGCCGCCGCGAGCATCGCGGCGAAATCAGTTTGTGCAGGTCCGACCCGAGGAGTCCGAGGCCCACGGTGTCGTTCTGACTCGTGAGGAGGTATCCGAGGGCCGCCGCCAGGGCCGTCGCGTACTCCAGTTTGGTCATCGCGCCGGCGGCGCCCGCGTAGCCCATGCTCCGGCTCGTGTCCACGAGGAGATACGCCGCCAGGTTCGTCTCCGCCTGGTAGGTCTTGATGTAGAGGCGGTCGGTCTTGGCCCACGCGGTCCAGTCGAGGCGTCTCGGGTCGTCGCCCGGGACGTATTTTCGGTGTTCGGAGAACTCGAGGCTGAGACCCCGGTACGGCGAGTCGTGCAGGCCGACGAGGAACCCTTCGACGATGAACTTCGCCTTCAGGTCGAGCCGCTTGACGCGGCGTGCGATTTCGGGGTTGAGGTACTGTTCCGGTCGCACCATGTGGCGTTCGTTTTCCGGTCAGGGGGTAGGTGCGGCAACCGCCCGGCGCGCCCGTTCAGGCGTGACGCCTGTGTAGCGGCGGACAGGCGGCTCGGGCACCGTTTTGAGAAGCCGCTCGATAATGGCCACCGAATCCAGGCCGGCCGTCTCGGCCGCAAAGTTCGTCGCCACGCGATGCCGAAGCACGGGTACGGCGGCGGCCCGCAGGTCGTCCACGCTGACGGCGGCGCGGCCCGCCATGGCCGCCAGCCCTTTCCCCGCCAGTATCAGGTGCTGTCCGGCGCGAGGTCCGGCGCCCCACTCGACCATCTCGCGGACGAAGTCCGGAGCGCTCGGGTCGTTCGGGCGCGTGGCGCGGACCAGTTTCGCCGCGTAAGCCACCACATACCGTGAAGCGGGAACCGCAAGCACCACCTCCTGAAGCGAGCGGATTCGGTCGGCCGTCAGGATGCGCGATGGGCTGCCGCCCGCCGACCCGGTCGGCATCGAGAGGATTTGCTCTTCCTCGGCGGCCGTCGGATAGGCCACGTGGACGCAGAAGAGGAACCGGTCCAGTTGCGCTTCGGGCAGGGGGTAGGTTCCTTCCTGCTCGATGGGGTTTTGGGTGGCGATGACGAAGAACGGGTCGGGCAGAGGAGTTGTCTGCTGGCCGACGGTCACCTGCCGCTCCTGCATCGCTTCCAGAAGGGCCGACTGCGTCTTGGGCGGCGCGCGGTTGATTTCGTCGGCCAGGACAATGTTTGCAAACAGGGGTCCCGGCACGAAGCGGAACCGGCGGCGCCCGTCCGGCGACTGGTCGATCACGTCGGTCCCCGTGATGTCCGAGGGCATCAGGTCGGGCGTGAACTGGATGCGCTTGAAGGAAAGTTCCATCGCGCCGGCGAGGATGCGGACCATCATCGTCTTGGCCAGACCCGGCACGCCCACCAACAGGCAGTGGCCGCGCACAAACACGGTCACCAGCATCTGGTCGATCACCCCGCGCTGGCCGATGATTTGCCGCCCGACCTCTTCGACGAGGCGATCTCGAAGCCGTTTGAACTCCTCCAGCCGTTCGCCGAAATTCTGTCCCGCCATAGCGTTCCTCAAAAAGGGGCGTAACGTGTTTCCGTGCAACTCGTTGGAGTCGGCCCTCGCGGGCACGTTTGGCTTGAAGCCTCCCGCTCGCCGCGGCCGATAATCGTGACGGAACCCGCGCGTTCACACGGAGGTCCGGGATGTCCCTTTCGTCGAGCGATTCCCTGCCGTCGGCGCCATTTGGCCGCGCCCTACTTTTATCGGCCATTGCAGGGGTCTTATTTACGGCTTTTCAAGCCCCTGCCCTCGGGATGGAGGCGCCGACGGGAGAGCAGGTCAAAAAGGCTATCCATGCCGCGGTGGACGACCTGAGGGGTCGGCAGAAGGCGGACGGCTCCTGGCCGGACTACGGCTCTACCACCTGTCGGGGCGGTGTCACAGGTCTGGTCTGTTACGCCCTGCTTCAGGCGGGCGTCTCACCCGACGATAAGGCCGTCTCGGCCGGGCTTGAGGTTCTCAAAAAGGCGCCCGACGAGGCGACCTACGTCGTGGCGTTGAAGGCGATGGCCTTTTCGGCCGCGAGCCCGGACCGCTATCGCGAGGGAATCCAGGCGGCGGCCGACTGGCTCGTCCAAATGCAGCGCACCACGGGAGCGTGGGGCTACGGCATCCCGCCGGAAAGCGCGGGCGCCTCCTCCCTGGCGAGAGGGTTGCGCCGGGTGCGGACCGAAGCCCAACTTCGCGCTGCCTACGAACGCACCGACGCCTCGAACACCCAGTTCGCGCTGCTGGGCTTGGCGGAGGCCACACGCGCCGGCGCCCACGTTCCCATTGACGTGTGGCGGCGCGTCGACCGGCACCTTCGCGCGACGCAGTTGCCCGGCGGCGGATGGGGATACGTCTATCGCGCCGCCGACCCGCAGGACGCCTACGGCAGCATCACGGCGGCGTCGCTGGCCGGGCTGTACCTCTGTGCCGAACGCCTTGCTGCGCACGAACTGCCCGACGCGACCGCCGACCGCGCCGCCATCTTAGAGCGCGGCCTCGAATGGATCGCACGGCGCTACACCCTGGACGAAAACCCCAACCGCGGCGCTGCATGGTACTACTTCTGGCTCTACGCGCTCGAGCGGGCCGGCGTCCTTTCCGGGCGGCGAACGTTCGGCGACCACGACTGGTTCCGCGAAGGGACCGCCCTGCTCGTCCGGACCCAGAACGCAGACGGCGCCTGGGGCGCCCGGCTGTATCAAAACGCGCTGGCGCTTCTTTTCCTGGCGAAGGGCTTCAAGCCGCTGCTCGCTCAGAGGCTCGAGTGGCAGGGCGAGTGGCGGCGCGACCCGCGGGACCTCGGCCATCTCACCCGGTTCCTGGGAGCCCGCGTGGGCGGCCAGGTGGTCGCGTGGCAGACGCTTCCGTCCGAGAGCGCGCTCGCCGATTACCTTGCTGCGCCGATCCTGCACGTGGCCGGTCGCGGGCCCCTTGCGATGCCGGCGGCGACGGCGCAAAGGCTCAAGGCGTATGTGGAACAGGGCGGCCTGGTGCTTTTCGATCCCGAGGGCGGCGATGCGGCATTTGTGGAAAGCGTCCGCGTGCTGGCCGGCCACCTGTGGCCGGAGGCGGCCTTTGAGCCTCTGCCGCCGAACCATCCCGTCTATCGCTCGGCGCACACGGTCCCGCCTGCGGGCCTTGAGGCGCTCCGGCTTGGCTGCCGCGCGTCGGTCCTGCTTACGCCGAAGGGCCTTGCGGACGCATGGGCCGCCGCCGACCCGGAGCGGGCCAACGATTGGCTCCGGCTCGGCGAAAACCTGGCCGTCTATGCGACGGGCGGCGACCCCCTTCCGGACCGCCTGCATGAAGCGCGCCTGCTCGAGATGCCCGAGGACGAAACTCCGCCGCGCGGGGCGATGCGCATCGGCCGGGTCCAGCACAACGGCGACTGGCGGTCGCGGCCGTTTGCCATGCCCAAACTGCTCCAATACTTAGCCGAGAACTTCGGCGTTTCCGTGTATAGCCGCCCTGTGCCGGTTCGGCTTGATGAGTCCAGGTTGGGAACCTTTCCGATCCTTTACCTGGTGGGCCACTACACCTTTTCGCTGTCCGAAGCGGAGAGGGAGGCGCTCAAGGGCTATCTCGACCGCGGGGGGTTTCTTCTGGCCGAGGCGTGCTGCGGGCGCGTGGCATTCGACGGTGCATTCCGCGCGCTTATGAAGGACCTGTTTCCGGATGCCGCCCTTCAAGAATTGCCTGCGGACCATCCCATCTACAGCGGCAAAGTGGGTCCGAAAATCGAGCGCATCTCGTACTCGGCCGAGGTCGCTGCGGACTCGCCGGACCTCGACCGGCCGGTCCTTTATGGCCTGGTGCGCAACGGCCACCTCGTCGTGGTTTACAGCCCATACGGCATCGGCGCCGGATTGGACGGCATCCGGACCTACGGCGCACGCTGTCTGGCGCCCGCCGACGCGAAGCGCCTGGCCGCCAACATCCTCCTTTACGCCCTCACGGATTAAGAGCCGCCCGCTTTGCGGGTGGGCATGCTGCGGCACGCCAAGCGATCGACGCCGGGTCCTCGGTTTGCAAACGCTTCCCGTGTGGCTACAATGGTGCCGAGAACCAGACCGCAGGACGGGTGAAAGCCATGCCAGCCAATCTGACACCGGACTATCTGAATGCCGAGAAGGTCTTCCGGGCCGCCAAGACGGTGGCCGAAAGAATAGCAGCGCTCGAACAGATGCTCGCCACCATCCCGAAGCACAAGGGCACGGAGCACATCCAGGGCGATATCAAGGGTCGGCTGGCGAAGTTGCGGCGGGCCGCCCAGCAGCAGAAGGGCAGAGGCGGCTTCGACCCCTTCCACGTCGAAAAGAGCGGCGCGGGGCAGGTGGCCCTCGTCGGCACGCCCAACGCCGGCAAAAGCGCGCTGGTGGCCGCCGTGACAAAGGCGCGGGTCAACGTCGCGCCATACCCGTTCGCGACCCATGCCCCCGCGCCCGGCATGATGCCGTTCGAGGACGTCCAGGTCCAACTTGTGGACCTGCCGCCGGTGACGGCCGACGGTTTTGTGCCGGGCATGGTCGGGGCGATTCGAAACGCCGACGCGCTGCTCCTTTGCCTGGACCTTTCGAGTGACGACGTCCTCGAGCAGGCGGAGGTGTGCCTGGGGGTGTTGGCGGGCCGGGGGATCGTGCGGCCGGGGGAGGAAGTGCCCGAGGGCGGCACGGCCAAGCCGATGCTCGTCGTGGGGACCAAAGCGGATTTGCCGGGCGCGGAGGAGAACCGGCGGGTGCTGGAAGACCTGCGGCCCGACCTGGCGCCGGTCCTGGCGACGAGCGCGGCAACGGGGGCGGGGTTTGAGGAACTTCCACCGCGGTGCTTTGAAATGCTCGATGTGATCCGGGTTTACAGCAAGGAGCCGGGCAAGCCGCCCGATTTGGAGCAGCCGTTCATCCTTCCGCGCGGCAGCACGGTGATGGACCTGGCGGCGGCGGTCCACCGCGAGGTTGCCGAGAGCCTGAAGCGGGCGCGGATCTGGGGGTCGGAGAAATACGATGGCCAGCCGGTCCAGCGGGACCACCTCCTGGTCGACAAGGACGTGATTGAATTGCACGTGTGAATCGCCGGCCGGATTCGGAGAGCGCGGAGCGGCTGCGAAGGGCGGCCTCTTACTTTTGGGTGCACCTCAAGAAAGATTCCGCGTGGGTCCGGAGGACCCACCCTACGTGAGAAAATGGTAGGGTGGTCGCCTAGGCGACCACGCGGCCAGGCTTGGCGTCGCCCCAAATGGGGGATAGCGCGGTGGGCAAGGATGCCCGCCGCGGCGACCGCGCTACCGCAGGTCCGTGCAATCGAAAATTCAAAATCTAAAATCCCTGGTCACACCCCCTTGCTTTCCCGTGTGGCGTTTCGGCTTGACGGTGGAGGTCGGGGGGATTAAACTGGGAGTGGATGAGGGAAGGGGTGTGCGTTACCCCTTTTCCCAGGGGGAGTTATGCGCCGAACGTGGCAGGGGGTTAGGACCCTCTGAGAGGCGTCTTTGGGGGGCCGGGCATCCCGGCGCTGGAACGTTTGTGTGTAAAGCGAGGTGAGGATTATGGTAGGCCCGCGTAAACGGATTGGGGAAATCCTGAAAGAGTGGGGCGTTGTAACGGATAAGCAGGTTCGCGACGCCGTGGAGCGCCAGAGCCACAGCGGCCGCCGACTCGGCGAGGTTCTCATCTCGATGGACGCCTGCACCGAGAGGGATGTGACCAAAGCGCTGGCGCTTCAATTCAACATGGAGTTTGTGGACCTGGACATCGGGACGATCGACCCGCAGGTGATGGAGATGGTGCCGGAGGCGATGATGCGGGAATACCAGGTTCTGCCGCTCGCCTACGAGGAGGGGCGGCTGAAGGTGGCGATTACGGACCCGCTGGACCTGGAGTCGGTGGACGCGATCCGGTTTCGCCTGAATATGGACGTGGATTGTGTTCTGGCGGCGCCGGAGCAGGTGAAGCAAATCGTTGCGAGTTACACCGAGCAGGCGGAGTCGGAGTCGGTGGACTCGATGCTTCAGGAGTTCACGGCGTCGGACATTGAGTTTGAGGATCACGGCGAGCGTGGCGGCGACGCGCACGCCGAGTCGGCGCCGATCATTCGGCTGGTCCAGTTGATTATCACGGAGGCGGTGCGGATGGGCGCCAGCGATGTCCACATCGAGCCGCTTCCGGGTCGCCTGCGTGTCCGGTATCGGATCGACGGGGTGTGTATCGAGCGTGACCCGCCGCCGAAGCGGCTTCAGGGGGCCATCACGACGCGCGTCAAGTTGATGGCGGGCATGCAGATTGAAGAGAAGCGCCTGCCGCAGGACGGTCGCATCCGAATGCGCCTCGACGGCGAAGACCTGGATTTCCGCGTCTCCACATTGCCCGGCTACCACGGCGAGAGCATCGTGCTGCGGATTCTGCGCCGGGAATCGATCAAACTGGGCCTGGATTCGCTGGGCTTTCTGGCGGATGACAACGAGTTGTTCGAGAAGTTAATCACGCGGCCAAACGGGATTTTCCTGGTCACCGGGCCGACCGGTTCGGGAAAGACGACGACGCTGTATGCGGCGCTGAACAAGTTGAACACGCCGGACCGCAAGATCATCACGGCCGAAGACCCGGTGGAGTACCACATTTCGGGCATCAATCAGGTGCAGGTCAACGAGCAGATCGGTCTGACGTGGCAGTCGATTATCCGGTCGATGATGCGGCAGGCGCCGAACATTATTATGGTGGGCGAGATTCGCGATTTGCTGACGGCGGAGATGGCGGTCCAGGCCTCGCTGACGGGACACTTGGTATTCAGTACACTTCATACGAACGACGCCCCCAGTGCGATCACGCGATTAATTGATATGGGCGTCAAGCCGTTCCTGGTGGCCAGTTCCATCCAGGCCGTCATGGCCCAGCGCCTGGTGCGGGTGCTCTGCCAGGCGTGCAAGGAGCCCGATGAGAACGTGGACGTGGCGACATTGCGGGGTCTGGGCGTGACGGACGAGCAGTTGGAAAAGGCGACGTTTTTCCGCCAGGTGGGATGCGACAAGTGCCACGGGATGGGGTATCGAGGGCGGATCGGAATCTTCGAGTTGATGGTGATGGGGGCGGAACTGAAGGAAATGGCGTTTCAGCGTAAGCCGTTGAACGAACTGCGGCAGGCGTCCCGGACGCTGGGCATGCGGACGCTGCTCGAGGACGGCCTGAGTAAAATGATGCGGGGGATCACGACGCTGGACGAGGTCCTGGCCCGGGCGCAGCGTGAAGTGACGTTTGCGTAGTGGTCCGGGCGGCTCGGCCTCTCCGGGGCCGGTTGCCCGGGAGGGGGCCGGGCGCTACAATTAAAGCGGGAATTGGAAAGGGGTTAGATACCTCGTGGGTGAAGAAAAGGGACCGAGTCTCCAGATCGATAAGTTGCTCGGGTTCGTAGTGTCGAAGAACGCCTCGGACCTGCATCTGGACGTGGGGCGGCCGCCGGTGGTGCGGCTGCACGGGCGACTGAAGCCCCTTCAGACGAAGGTCCTGACCCCCGAGGATACCGATGGCCTGATGCGGAGCATTACGCCGGAGCGGTATCAAGAGGAACTCGAGAAGGACGGGTCGGCCGACTTCGGCTTTTCGTTTCAGGACAACGCGCGGTTCCGGGCGGCGGTGTTCAAGCAGCGGGGGAACGTGGGCCTGTCGCTGCGCCTGATTCCGTCGCGGCTGATGACGCTGACCGAGATCGGGCTGCCGCCCATCGTGGAAACGCTGTTGGGAAAGATGCGGGGCTTGTTCCTCGTGACGGGTCCCACCGGTTCGGGCAAGACCACAACACTGGCCTCGATGATTAACTATATCAATGAAAACTACGACCGGCACATCATCACGGTGGAAGAGCCGATCGAGTATTACCACGAGCATAAGAAATCCATTGTCAATCAGCGGGAACTGGGCACCGACGTGCCGTCGTATGACGAGGCGATTCGCCGCGCGCTGCGCGCGGACCCGGACGTGATTCTGGTCGGCGAGATGCGCGATACGCAGACGATGGCGGCGGCGATTCGTGCGGCGGAGACGGGGCACCTGGTCTTCTCCACGCTGCACACGACGGGGGCGGCCGGGACGGTGAACCGAATCGTGGACGCCTTTCCGCCGGCGCAGAAGGAGATGATCCGCATCCAGTTAGCCGGGTCGCTGATGGCGGTGATCTCCCAGACGCTCGTTCCGCGGATTGACATACCCGGCCGCATTGCCGCCTATGAGTTTCTCTGGATCACCCCGGCGGCGCAGAACCTGATTCGCAAGGCGGAGACATATCGGCTGGAATCGGTGATTCAGACGGGGCGAAAATGGGGGATGCAACTGCTGGACGACTCGCTCTGGGACCTGTACTCGCGCGGCGTCATCGCCGACGAGGAGATGCTCGAGCGGTCGCAGCGGCGAGAAGAACTGGAGCAGAAACTCGCCGAAACGGACGAGGGACGCGAGGCCCTGAGGCGCATCGGCGGCCCGGTGGATGAAGAGGATCTGAAGGCGTTCCACCGGACGGCGGTACGGTGAGAAGGACCTGAATCGGAGAAGAGAAACCGTGAGCCGGACAGCCAAACTCGACAGCGACTCGGACCGGCCAAGAGGTCAGGCGGGCAAGGCATCGCGCGAGGTGGTCACCATCGAGGCGCTGAGGCAGAAACCTCTGGGCCGGGTGCTCCTGGAGATGGGGAAGGTGACGCAGGAGCAGTTGGACGACGCCATTCGTCTGAAGCGAGAGCGCGGCGGCGCCATCGGGGCGGTTCTCGTGGACTTGGGTTTCTGCGAGGAGTCCGACGTCTCGGCCGCCCTGGCGGTCCAGGCGGGGATGCGGCGGGTGGATTTGGACGAGTTGGAGATTCCGCCGGAGATCATCGACAAGATGGACGCGATGACGGCCCGCAGTTACAGCGTCGTGCCGGTTGAGTTCGACGCCGGTCGGCTGACCGTTGCGATGGCCGACCCGACGGATTTCCGCGCGATGGACGAACTGCACATGCTCCTGGATTACGAGATCACAGGGGCGCTGGCGGAACCGGCGGCCGTGCTGCGGGCGCTGGACAAATACTACGCCGTGTCCGAATCCGTGGAGGCGGTCATCAGCGAGTTGGATTCGACCGCCGAATGGATTCGCGAGGACGCCGAGTCCTTCGACCTGGAAGACATCCGGGCGATGAGCGAAAGCCAGCCGGTCAAGAAACTGCTGAACCTGGTGCTGCTCCAGGCGATTCGAGACAAGGCCTCGGACATTCACTTCGAACCGTTCGAGGACGAGTTCAAGATGCGGTATCGTATCGACGGCGTGTTATATGAGATGGTGCCCCCTCCGCGCCACATCGCCCTCGCCGTCGCCAGCCGCATCAAAGTCATGGCCAGCCTGGACATTGCCGAACGCCGGATGCCCCAGGACGGCCGCATCGAGTTGACGGTCGGCGGCAAGCCGGTGGACCTGCGCATCTCGGTGCTGCCGACCATGTTCGGCGAAAGCGTGGTCATGCGCGTTCTGGACCGCACCCAGGTCGAACTGGACATGACGAAGTTGGGCCTCCGGGAAGACGAGCAGCGCGTGATCGGCGACTTGGTTCGTCTGCCCAACGGGATCGCGATCGTCACGGGGCCGACGGGGTGCGGCAAGACGACGACGCTTTACTCGGCGCTGTCGGCGATTAATCGGGTCGAAACCAAAATTATTACGACCGAGGACCCGGTGGAGTATGACGTCGACGGCCTGATCCAGGTTCAGATTAATCCGGAGATCGGCCTGACGTTTGCGAGGTGCCTCAGGAGCATTCTGCGCCAGGACCCGGACGTGATCCTGGTGGGCGAGATTCGAGACCTGGAGACGGCCCAGATTGCCATCCATGCCTCGCTGACGGGGCACCTGGTCTTCTCGACGCTGCACACGAACGACGCGCCGACGGCCATCACGCGGTTGTTGGACCTGGGGCTGGAGCCGTATCTGGTCACCTCGACGCTCGAGGCGGTCATCGCGCAGCGGCTGGTGCGGCGCATCTGCACCAAGTGCCGGGCCGAGTTTGAACCCTCCGAGGAGATGCTGGGCGAACTCGATCTGACGCCCGAGGAAGTCCGTGGCCGGACGTTTTTCTTCGGCAAGGGGTGCGACGAGTGTAACAACACCGGCTACCGCGGACGGACCGGCATCTTTGAAATCATGCATCTCGGCGATGAACTGTGCGACCTCATCCTCCACCAGGCTTCGACGAACACCGTCCGGGAGGAAGCAAGAAAGAGCGGGATGCGAACCCTGCGCGACAGCGGTCTTTTGGCCGTTTACGACGGGATTACGACGATCGAGGAAATCATCCGGGCCACCTCGGTCGAGCAGCAGTAGCGGCGGCAAAAAGGAGGCGGGCGATGCCGGTGTTCCAGTACGAGGCGATGGACGCAAGCGGACGCGAGGTCCGCGCGGAGGTCGAGGCCGCGAGCCAGGAAGAGGCCGTCACGAAGATCCGCTCCAAGGGCCAATTTCCCACCCGGGTCCGGACCAAGGGGCGGCGCGCTCGGGCCGCACCCGCCCCAACCAAGAAAAAGGGCAGGACATTCACATTCGGCAGGGTGGGCAGCAAACAACTCACGCAGTTCACGCGACAGATGTCCACGCTCCAGGACGCGGGCCTGCCAATCTTGAGGAGTCTGCGAATTCTCGAAGGCCAGACCAAAGCGGGCATCTTGAAAAACGCCCTCCGCGACGTCGTCGAGGACGTCGAGGCGGGGTCCACACTCTCGGAGGCGATGGAAAAGCATCCAAAGGCGTTCGACCGCCTATACGTTCACACCGTCCGGGCCGGTGAGGCGGGCGGCGTCCTCGACCAGATTCTGAGAAAACTCGCCGACTTCATGGAAAAAGCCGTGGCCCTGAAGCGCCGCATCGTCGGTGCCATGGTCTATCCGGTGATGGTCATCGGCATCGCGGTCATCATTCTGTTTGCCATCATGAAATGGATTGTCCCGAGGTTCAAGGAGATCTTCGACAGGTTTGAGATCGAGGGCGGGCTTCCACTGCTGACCCGGATACTGATCAGTATCTCGGAGACGGTGGGGCATTATTGGTATCTGCTGCCGGCGGTTGTCTTCGGCCTCTGGCTGATGCTGCGCCTGGTCAGGGCGAGCGGCGCCGGGCACTACGCGCTGGACTGGGTGAAGATGCATCTGCCGATCATCGGCAGCATCGTGAACCGGACGGCGGTGGCGAGGTTCACCCGGACGCTGGGCACCCTGATCGCCTCCGGCGTGCCCATCCTCGAGGCGCTCAACATCACGCGCGAGACGGTGGGCAACGAGGTGGTCGCCCGCGCGCTGAGGCAGGTCCACGACTCGATTCGCGAGGGCGAAAGCATCGCCGGACCCCTCCGCGCCAGCGGAGTTGTGGACCCCATCGTCGTCAACATGGTGGACGTCGGCGAGGAAACCGGCGAACTCGACCAGATGCTCATCAAGGTCGCGGACACCTACGACGAAGAGGTGGACCACCTCGTCGGCAGCCTCGTCAGCGCCATGGAACCGGTTATGATTGTTTTTCTGGGCGGCACCATCGGCGTGATTGTGATCGCGCTGTTCCTGCCGCTCGTGAAACTGATTCAGAGCGTGGGGGGCCGGTGAGGGGGCGGCGGTCCGCTATGTCGCAGATAGACGCCGGAAGGAGCATGTTGTGACCGTTCGACGGGAACCGCGAGGATTCACGCTCATCGAGATGATGTTCGTCATCGCCATCCTTGGCCTTCTGATGGCCCTCCTCGTGCCCGTCGTCTCGAAGGCGATGCGGACCGTCATCCGGATCAGGACGGAATGGATGCTGCGCGACATCGGCATCGGCCTGGACATGTTCCGCGACGAGTTGGGGGCCTACCCGCCCAGCAAGCCGAACGCCCCGAACGACCCGAACAGCGGCGATATGGACAGCGGCGCCGCCAATCTGGTGTATTACCTTCGCGGACCGGCGGCCACCGGATGGGGCTACACGTGCGGCCGGATGCCGTTCGGCAACCCGCCCGACGGCACGTATGGACCCTATTACCAGGCCGAAGAGGCGCTGGTCGCCTACGTCGGGGACCAGGTGGCTGGGTTTCTCGACCCGATTGAGCCGTCCGGGTTAATCGACGGCAAAAACTGGGGCAGAATCCTCTATTACCGCGCCGAAGGCGGGAAGTTCATCTACGAACACAACGAGGTGGGCGGCTCCGTCAGCGAAAGAATCAAGGAGGGATACGCCAACCTGGAGCACTCCGGATTAGTCAGCGAGCACGACACCTCCTCCGCAGGGAGTGTAGGCTCTGAGCAAGAGGGTTATCTCCTGGTCTCGCCCGGCCTGGACCGGCGATACGGCAGAGTCGTCCGGAACGACGACGGAGAATATGAGCCAGTTATAGATATAGAGGCTGAGCAGGAAGAAGCAGTGGAATATGACGATATTCCCCGGCAAAAGTTTGTGCGCAGGACACGGGGCTAGGAGGTCGGAGATTATGAAACGCAGTCCCTATTGGAAACATCCCGGCCGGCGCGGGTTTACTCTGGTTGAACTTTTGGTCGTCATGGGAATCATCGGCCTATTGGTCATGCTCCTGATGCCGGCCGTCAACCACGCCATCATCGCCGTTTACGCCTTCAAGACGGCCAACATTATCAGCCAGATTGATACGGCGCTGACGGCCTATCAGGCCGACCACGGCGAGTACCCCGCTAGCCCAACCGGCAGGGGGTACGAGAACCTGGACTCCTGTCTTACGGGCGCAGAGGAGGGGGAGGAGTCTTACTACCAGGGCAAACTGATGGAGGACGGGGGTATTGCCGACGCCTTCAAACCGCAGCAATACATCCTTTATTTTCGCCATGAGCCGTCAACGCCGGCGTATAACGTCTTCCATAATCCGACAAGCGACGGCCGGGAAGGCTTCACGAGCAAAGTCCGTTTCGAAGATCTTGTGAAGTTGGGGGAATCCGGCGGCACCACGCGCTGGGTGCGACCGGATTATCTCCTCATTTCAGCCGGGCCGGACCGCATCTTCGGCTACGTGAAAGATGAGGACGGCGAACTGGTCCTGGCCGGGCGGGACGACGCGGGAGCGATGTGCGATGACATCTGCAATTTCAAGTATGAGTGAGGCTGGCGGAAGGCTTCATGCGACGGCCGGGCCCGCGCAAGGCCGGTCGGCGGCCGGCGCGCGCGGCTTTACGCTTGTCGAACTAATTACCGTGATGGCGATTCTCGGTATTCTGGTCACCCTGATGGTCGGGGCCTATCAGGGCATCCAACGCCGCGCCGCCATCGACGCCACCAAAGAGATGCTTACGGCTCTGAACACCGCCCTTCGCGCCTTCTATGATGATTTCGGTTATTACCCCTGGTACCAGTCCAACCAAGTCACAGTTGAAAATGTCGACGTTTACATGGATCGCCCGCCTGGGGTAGAACTCGTTGCGACGAAATTGGACGAGAAGAAAGCCGAATCTCTTTACGAGGGGTTGACGGCGAGAATCCGCCATGGGCCGTATTTCAAAGGCGGCGGCGCAAAAACGGTTCTCTTGGGTGAGGGGACCAAGCGGTTCCTGGTCTTCGGCGATGGATGGGGACGGCCCATCCACTACAGACCGCCTGAGAACGATTCCACCTTGCCCTTCCTCTATTCCTTTGGCCCTGACGGAGAGGACAACAACGGCGGAAATGATGACGTCTCGAATTAGGCGGTGGACTGAGAGCCGGGGGCCTGCGGCTGGGGACGAGGCCGTCGCGCTCTCCGGCGCGAGGGATTTACAATGAAAGCGAAAGCCGGTTTTACCCTGACCGAACTTTTGGTGGTCATCGGCATCGGGCTCATCCTGGTGGCCGGCAGTGTCAGCGTCCTGGTGGCCCTGTCGGGGCGCATCGGCCCGCGGCAGGCTGTCAGCACGGTCCAGGCCATGCTCAACGGCGCCCGCTTCCACGCCGTCTCCGACCAGGTGAAGGCCGCCGCCGTGGTCTTCGAGTCCGAGGCCGCCGGCGCCGAACACGGGACAAAACTTTCCATTTGGGTCGCCCGCCGCCCGTCCTCCGGGTCCTGGGATTGGGAGCCCGTCCCCGGGGCCGAGGAAAGCCTGCCCGCCAGCATCTTTGTGATAAACATGCCGACCAATCTGCATTCCGGCGAGGGGGATCAGAACCATCGAGAAGGGCTCGCCGAGGACATCAAAGGGGCGTGGTCAAACCAACCATTCTGTGCGCTTTTCGGGCCCACGGGCGTGATGCTGAGGGGCAGCGATGTCACCGGTTCGGATTTGAACGACCTTCCCGGGTCAATCTCCACCTCGCAGGTGGTTGAACTGGGCTTGGTGGTTTTTCGGGTTACCGGCGACGCCCAGGACCAGATCGGCGACTTCGTCTTCTATCCGCTGAACGTGAACGCGGGAACGCGCCTCGTGTTTGAATAGACACGTGCGGCCTGAAGGGCGCAATTTCGGGTGCGGGGCGTCTTGGCCCTTGTGGCGAACCTCAACCGCGACCCGGACGGCCTGAAGAGCGCAATTTCGGGTGCGGGGTGTCCTTCACCCCGCACCGTTCTTACAAGGAGGCATGACGGGTGGGCGTACCCGCCGCCTGAGGTGGGGGGCCCTGGCGGCTCTTGTGTTGGTTCCGGCCGTGCGGTCCAACGGTCCGAAACGTGGTGGGCATGGGGCGCGAGAAGCATTGCACGAACTTTCGCTGGCCCAGGCGATTTGGCGGCAGGTCGCCGCCGAAATGAACAAGCGCGAGGCCGGGACCCAACTGGTTGGAGTCAACCTCGTGGTCGGGGCCTTGAGCGGCACAGACCCCGAGTCGCTCGAATTTGCGATGCGGCTGGTGGTCGAGGGCTCCGGCTGGCCCGACGCCGAGGTCCGAATCCGCGCCGAGCCGGCCGCCCTCCGGTGCCGCGACTGCGGACGCGACTACGAGGCCGAGGGGTGGGATTGGGCCTGTCCGGCGTGCGGAAGGACCGACTTCGAGGTCCTGGCCGGCAGGGACCTCCGACTGGAATCGTTGGAGGTGCAGGAAACCAATGACGCGACGCATTCCGCTTGAAAAGAAGGTGCTCTCGGAAAACGACCGCCTGGCGGCCGAGTTGGCTCTGCGCTTCGGTGAGGCCGACGTTTTCGTCGTGAACCTGATGAGCAGCCCGGGGGCCGGCAAAACGAGCCTCCTCGAGGAAACCGCCAAGCGCCTGGGCAGCCGCCTGAGCCTGGCCGCCGTCGAAGGCGACCTCGCGACCGACCGCGACGCCGAACGCCTCCGCAAGGCCGGCCTGCCGGCCCGCCAGATTAACACCGGCCGCGGCTGCCACCTCAACGCCGCCCAGGTGACCGAGGCCGTCGTCGCCTTCGACCTGGCCGCCCTGGACGTCCTGTTCATCGAGAACGTGGGGAATCTGGTCTGCCCGGCCGCCTTTTATCTCGGGGAGCATCGGCGGGTGGTTGTCTCCAGCACGCCCGAAGGCGACGATAAGCCGGTCAAATATCCGGTGGCGTTTCACTCGGCCGATTGCGTCGTGCTGAACAAGATGGACCTGGTCGAAGCCGCCGGCTTTTCGCTCGAGGCGTTCCGCCGGTTTGTCCGGGGAGTAGCGCCGCGGGCGCCGATTCTGGAACTCTCGTGCCGCACGGGCGCCGGCCTCGAGACGTGGCTCGACTGGCTGACGGCGGAGCGGGAGGCGGCTCGAACCGCCGCACACACGCCAGAATAATCCTATGGCCGCAGGCCGCGATTCCCGTACAATAGGGCCGTCGAATTCAGGAGGGCCGCCGATGGAAACCTTATCTTTTCTCATGCCGGGTCCCTGGGAAATCATCATCATTCTGGTGGTGGCGCTGCTGCTGTTCGGCCGCCGGCTGCCGGAGGTGGGCCGCAGTCTCGGCAAGGGAATCGTCGAGTTCAAGAAGGGCCTGAAAGGCGTCGAGGACGAAATCGAAAAGGCCGGCGATGAATCCTCCGGCGACGAACCCCCCACCCAAGGGTAGAGTCCTGGCGTTCATCCCGAAGGAGGTGGCCGATGACGGCGGTCGCCATCGGGTATGATACTGGCGTCGAATTCAGGAGGGCCGTCGATGGAAACCTTATCTTTTTTCATGCCCGGGCCGTGGGAGATTCTCATCCTTGGGACCTGTTTTGTGTTCTTCCTGCTGGCCGTTTTGGCTGTCGTTGTTGTGGTGCTTGTCGTTACCGCGAGGAAGGGTCGTTCGACCCAGCGGCACGCCGAAGGGTTAGAAGAGAAATCTCCGGGCGACACGCAAAGCGCACCCGCTTCAGCCAGCCGATCCCGCGATTGATGTAGAGCCACGATTTCCCCACCCGGTGCATGCCCTCATAGTGGTCCTTGTTGCGCACCGGCAGAATGGGCGGCCCAAGCATCGGAATCTGGACCTGGCCGCCGTGCGTATGGCCGGCCAGGATGGTGCCGCATCCGGCCTCGACCAGGGCCTCCGCCGCCTCGGGATTGTGGCAAAGCGCAACGCTCGCCGCACCCGGCGGCACGGAGCGCATGGCTTCCACCGGCCGGCACCTCCCGGACCACAAATCCTCGACGCCGACGATCCATAAGTCCCGGCCGCCGAACGAGAGGCGCGTCGCCTCGTTGCGAAGGATCCGCACACCGTAGCGCGGCAGGATGTCGGCGATGGCGAGCGCCCGGGCGTGTCCGACCGGCCGCGTTACTCCGTAGTCGTGGTTTCCCAGACACGCGAAAAGGCCGCGCGGGGGCGCGAGGTCGGCGAACAGTTCCGCCACCGCTTCGGCGAACCGCACGTCTCCCGTCGTGACGAAGTCGCCCGCTACGGCGACCAGGTCGGGTTTCAGTTCGCCGGCGCGCCGGACGCATCGTGCCAGGTAGTCAAGCGGGACGGAAGGGCAATGGTGAAGGTCCGCCATCAGGGCCAGGCGGGCGCCTTCCCACGCGGGCGGCAAGTGGGGAACCGGCAGGTCGCGCTCCACCACCTCGACCCAGGTCGGCTCGATCCACCGAGCGTAGGCGCCCGCTGCCACACCCGCCCCCACCAGGCCGGCGCCGGCCGCCAAAAACGCCCGCCGCGTCAGGCGCCTCGGTGTGAGCACCGGCGCTTCGTCGCACTTTACCGGCTCCATAGCCCCCGATTATACCCGCGCCAGCGCTTGCCGAAACACCAAACGGGTGGGACCACCCTTCCCCGCACCGTCGCCTCGGGCTCGCCCGCCCTGCCCCGCCACGGCGGGCAAGCACGGCAGGTAAACGTCGGCTGGGCGGGTGGCTAAACGTGGCGGACCATAATCCGTGGTCACACCCAGCGGTTGATCGGAATTCCCGACCATTTCGTTTACAGGTTGCCTCCTGCTTGCTAAGATATCCGGCCCTTTTGCCTGCTGACGGGGAGAGCCGTGGACAAGGTCACGTTTCCAGGCGGGGTCCATCCGCCGGCTAACAAATGGACGGCCGACAGGGCAGCCGAGACCTTACCGGTGCCCGAGCGCCTCGTCGTGCCGATGGCCCAAAACCTCGGGGCGCCGGCCAAGCCGACCGTCAAGAAAGGCGACACCGTCAAGCGCGGCTCTATTGTAGGCGAGCCCGACGGCTTCATCTCCGCTGCCATCCATGCCCCCACCTCCGGCACCGTGACGGGAATCGAGCGCGTCGTGGATTCCGCGACGGGCAGAATGTGCGACGCCGTCGCCATTGAACCCGACGGGCTGGACGAGTGGGCCGAGGGAACGAATGAGCCGCGCGACTGGTCAAAAATGACCGAGGACGGAATCCGCGAGGCCGTCGCAGCCGCCGGCGTCGTCGGCATGGGCGGGGCGACGTTTCCGACGCACGTGAAACTCGCGCCGCCGCGCGGCAAGTCTATCGACACCATCATCATCAACGGGGCCGAGTGCGAGCCGTTCCTTACCTCGGACCACCGCCTCATGCTCGAGCGGGCCGCCGACATCGTCACCGGCATGCGCATCTGCATGGCCGCCACCGTCGCGCGCTCCGGGCTGATCGCCGTTGAAGACAACAAGCCCGACGCGATTGAGGCGATGCGCGCCGCCGCTGGCGGCTTCGACAACACCTGCGTCCGGGTCCTGCGGACGAAGTACCCCCAGGGCGCGGAGAAACAACTCATCCTGGCGTGCCTGGGGCGCGAGGTCCCCACGGGCGGCCTGCCCGCCGACGTCGGCGTCGTCGTCCAGAACGTCGGAACGGCGGTGGCCATCGCCGAGGCCGTGACGAAGCGGCGGCCGCTGACCGAGCGCATCGTCACCGTTTCAGGGGATGCGACGACGAAGCCGGGCAACTTCCGCGTGCGGATCGGAACGCCCATCCAGGCGCTCCTCGAACGGGCCGGGGTCGAAGAGGGCTTTGAGAAACTTATCCTCGGCGGACCCTTGATGGGCAAGGCCCAGTTCACCACCGACCTCTACGTGACGAAGGGGACGACGGGGATTCTGGTCCTGCGCCGCGCGGCCATTTACGAGCACGGCCCCTGCATACGGTGTGGCGCGTGCATCCGACAATGCCCATCGTATCTGAACCCGAGCCGCCTGTCAGGTCTGGGCGAATCGTTCCTCGACGGAAATCTGGACGCGATTGAGGCGGCCGTCGAGATCGGCCTGATGGACTGCATCCTGTGCGGCGTGTGCGATTACGTGTGCCCTGCGCGGCGGCGGATTGTGCACCTGGTGGAGATGCTGCGGGCCGAGCGGCAGAAGGTCACCATGCGCGAGCGGGAAAAGGAACGCCGGGCCGCCGCCAAACTCAAACGGGAGGCCGACAAGGTTGCCACCTAGCCCCGCCCAGAGCGAAACGCCTGCCGCCGCCGACCGCCTCGTCGTCGCCCATTGGCCGCATCTTCGGGCCGAGGATTCGACGCCGAAGATTATGTGGTCGGTCGTCGCGGCACTCGTGCCGGCGCTGGTGGCGAGCGGCTACTTTTTCGGCGGCCGGGCTTATATGCACGTTGCGCTGGCTGTCGCGACTGCCGTCGTGACCGAAGCCGTCATCCAAAGGCTCCGTAAGAAACCGGTCACCATCGGCGACGGGAGCGCCGTTGTTACGGGCGTGCTGGTCGCGTTCTGCCTGCCTGCCCAGGCGCGGTGGTTCGTGCCGATGGTGGCGGCGTTCATCGCCATCGCCATCGCCAAGCACTGTTTCGGCGGCCTGGGGTGCAACATCTGGAACCCCGCCCTCGTCGGCCGCGCCTTCGTCCACGTCTCGTTCCCAACGGACATGAACCCCTCGTCCTGGCCCGTGCTCCAGAGCGGACACTTCACGGCCAACGTCGGCACGGTCGCGGGGGGCGTGCCGGAAGGCGTTGACGCCGTTACGTCGGCCAGCCCTCTCAAGTTTATGAAAGACATCGCCGGCGGGTGGGGTGGAGATGTGGGTGAAACGCTCACCGACAAGTTGCCGAGTCTCTGGGATATGTTTGTCGGGAAGGTCGGTGGCAGCATCGGCGAGACGAGCGCTCTGCTCTTGATCCTCGGGGCGATTTACCTCATCTATAAGGGCTGGGTCCGCTGGCAGATTCCGCTTGCATACCTGGCGACCGTCGCCGTCGGGGCGCTTGTTTATGCCTACTGGAACCTTTCGGTCGGCCCGGAACTCATGGGGCGCTACGTGCTCTATCATCTGCTCGGCGGCGGCCTGATGCTCGGAGCGCTCTACATGGCCACCGACATGGTCACGAGCCCCCTGACGGGCCGCGGGATGCTGATCTTCGGCGCGGGGTGCGGGGCGCTGACGATTCTGATCCGTCTTTACGGCGGCTATCCGGAAGCGGTGTGCTACTCGATTCTGCTGATGAACACCGCCGTGCCGCTCATTGACCGCTGGACGCAGCCGCGCATTTTCGGACACGAAAAATGATCCGTAATCTTATCAAGTTCGTCATCATCCTCGGCTTGGTCTGCACCTTTATAGGCGGCGGCGTGGCCGCGCTCTATGGCGTGTTTCAGGGACGGATCGAGCGGCGCGACGAGCAAGTAAAGGCCGAAGCCATCCGAGCCGTGGTTCCGGCGGGCGCTCGGGTGGATGTCGAAAAGCCGCTTGTGGGCGAAAAGTTTGCCCCTGACGCCGTCTATGCCGTGCGTGACGCGGAGGGGAACATGGTCGCCTGCGTCGCCCAGGGCGAGGCCCAGGGCTACTCGAGCGTCGTCAAGGTCATGGTCGGCGCCGTGCCGGACGGCGATCGACTGAAGGTGCATCGCGTCGTCGTCCTTTCGCAGCAGGAGACGCCCGGCCTCGGCGCCGCCGTGGCCGAGGAGCGGTCGAACTACACACTCTGGGAGAAACTTTTCGGGCCCGGTGAGGCCGGAAAGACCGAAAAACTCATCAATCCGTTCCTCGACCGGTTCCGAGGCAGAAAGCAAAATGAAATCCAGGGAGTTGACGGCATCACGGCCGCCACCATCACCTCGAACGCGACGAAACGGGCCGTCGAGCAGGCGCTGGAGCGCATCCGCGAAACGCTAAAGGAACGTCCCGCACCCGCGAAACGCTAAAGGAATGCCATGAGTAAACAACCCCTCAAGTCGGTTATCGAGGCGATCCTTTTTACGAGCGATGAGCCGCTCAGCGCCGACCGCCTGGCCGACGCCGCCGGCGAGGACGTCACCGTCGGCCTCGTCAGAAAGGCGACCCAGGAACTTGCCGCCGACTACGAGGCCACCGGCCGCGCGTTCACCATCGAGGAGGTTGCCGGCGGTTATCAACTCCTCACGCGGCCCGAGTACAACAAGTATCTGAAGTCGCTCGTCCGCGCTCGCTTCCAGGCCCGCCTGACGCAGGCGGCGCTCGAGACGCTCGCCATCATCGCCTACAAGCAGCCCATCACGCGGGCCGAGGTCGAGGACATTCGCGGCGTCTCGTGCGGCGACATGATACGGACGCTGGTTGAAAAGGGCCTCGTGCGCATCGCCGGCCGCAGCGAACACTTGGGCCGCGCGTTCCTTTACGGCACGACGAAAAAGTTCCTCCAGGCGTTCGGCCTCTCGAGCGTCAAGGACCTTCCCGACGCGAAAGCCCTCGTCGAGCCGTAGCCGAAGGCGCGGCGGGCCGGCGCTACTCGGCCGGGGGCGCTTGGCGCGCGCACACATTGTGTTTGGCCGATATGTTGGCGGGCGATTTTGGGTGGGATTTGGGGGATTTTGGCCCGTTTTGGAGGCCAAATCGGACCTGGCGCTAGTGCCAAGGGGGTTTGAGGGCCGAAATGTTAAGATGGGTAAGGCGTTTTCGGGCGCTTTTTTCGACTTTTTTTTGAGTTTTTTGGCGGAATTGGCCCCGAATTAGCGCTTTTTGACCCCCTTTTTATCCCCTACGCATGCCGATGCGATGATGCGTCTGCGTGCGCGTTTCGGCGCCGGTTATGAGCATAGGCCCATTGGATTTTCGATTGCCGATTGCAGCCCGCCTTCGCCAAGCCTGCCGGCAGGCAGGGTTTATCCCCCGCGCTACAGGCGCCTGCGTTTTGCCAGAAAAAATTGCCACACCCTCAACCGGTAAACGCGGAAAACAGGCTTCTGCCAGCCGTAACGCTTTGCCAAGCAAGCACTTACGCTCAACCGGAAAATCCCGGGTTTTCGGCTTGACCTCTGCGGGTTTTGGGCATATACTCATAATGGAAGCGCGGCACAGGCCCGTTCGCCATGCGGGCCTCGCCGAGAGGAGGTGTGCAAGAAGATGGTCAGACCCCAGATACCGCGTATTATCCGCCGGTTCCCGGGGGCGGTGTATTACAAGCCTCGGGGAATCCCGCTGCGGATGCTGGTGGAAGTTGTCTTGGGCTTCGACGAACTGGAGGCCCTGCGTCTCGCCGACTGCGAGGGCCTTTCCCACGAAGAAGTCGGCAAGCGTATGAACGTTTCCCGCTCGACGGCCGGGCGGATCCTGGAGAGTGCCCACCGCAAGGTCGCTGACGCCCTCGTGATGGGAAAAGCCCTCCGGATCGAAGGCGGCCTGGCACAGCCGCCGCCCGGATACCCGATGCCCTGGCCTCCCGGTCCTGCTGGTCCGATGGTCCCGCCCGGCGGCGGCTTCGGACGGGGTCGGGGACGAGGCGGCAGGCGCGGACGAGGTCGCGGTCATCGCGGCCCGCCGGGGACGTGAGCCCGGCGGCGGGGGAAAGAGTGTTTATCCGGAAGCAAGGTCTTACTGAATGAAAGGAGGCTTTCGATGCCAGGTGGCGATGGAACCGGCCCGATGGGAATGGGCCCGATGACCGGGCGCGCAGCGGGATACTGCGCAGGGTATGCCGTCCCGGGATTTATGAATCCGATTCCGGGTCGCGGTATGGGTTGGGGCCGCGGTATGGGTTGGGGCCGCGGTCGCGGTATGGGATGGGGGGCCGGTTACGGTTGGCCTCCCGCCTACGCGCAGGGACCGTATGCAGCCGGCGCCTATGCGCCCGGCGCCTATGGTCCGCAGCCGCCGTATGGTGCAGCGGCCTACACGCCGCCGATGTCCCAGGAGGCGGAACTCGATGCCCTCAGGGCGCAGGCCGACTACTTCACCAGCGCCCTGGAAGAAATCCGAAAGCGGACCGAGGAACTCGAATCCGCCCAAAAGGAAAAGTGAGGCAACGGGGCGGGTGGCGGTAAACGTGCCTTTGCCACAGGGCTAAGGCAGGGCCCTTCCCAACCCGCCCCGTCCGCACTCACCGACTTGCCCGCCGTCGGTTGGGTAGGAAAACCAGGAAAGGAGTCTGACGCCATGCCACGAGGAAATGGAACGGGACCTCTTGGTCAAGGCCCCGGCACAGGTCGGGGCGGCGGGGGCCGAAGGATGGGCGGCGGCCGCGGACGGATGGGCGGTCCATCTGCCGCAGGGCCGGGCGGCACGTGCGTCTGCCCGCAGTGCGGCAAGGTCGCACCCCACCAGCGCGGCGTGCCGTGCTCGCAGATGACGTGTCCAGCCTGCGGCGCCGCGATGACGCGCCCAAGCATAGGGTCTTAGATCGGGGCGACGCAGGTCGGCCGACTCGCCCGACGGGGAGGGATAGTGACCATGAACCAGACACCCGGTGAACACAAAAATATCCAGGACACGACACAGGAATCCGACCTCCATGAGACCGTCCGGTTTCACGGGCATCTCTGCCCCGGCCTCGCCATCGGCTACCGGGCGGCAAAGATCGCGATGGAACGTCTTGCCGCCAAGCGCGCCGAGGACGAGGAGATGATCGCCATCGTGGAGAACGATTCCTGTTCCGCTGATGCGGTGCAATGGATCACCGGCTGCACCTTCGGCAAGGGGAATTTCTTCTTCCACGACCACGGCAAGCAGGTCTTCACCTTTGCGGTCCGGCCTACCGGTCGGGCCGTGAGAATCGCGCTGAAGCGTCATGACCACCAACGGGTGGAACCTTCGCCGCAGGACCGCGAGGCGAGGATACGCTGGCTGATAAGCGCGCCGGCTGAAGACCTCTTTGGGATCGAGGAGACCACGATTGCCCTGCCTGACCCCGCGCAGATTTGGGAGACGGTGGTGTGCGCCCTTTGCGGCGAGGAGGTCATGATCACCCGAACGGTAAGGCGTGGAGCACAAACGCTCTGCATACCCTGCGCGAAGGAGCAGAAATGAGCGTCAAACTTTTCTCTTCCGAGCGCGATGCACCAAACGGCGCAACGCTCCGTTGGGTGGGGAAGATTCCGCCAAGTGTCGCCAGAGAGCGAGGCTGACGCGATGATCGTAGCCATAGCGAGCGGCAAAGGCGGCACGGGCAAGACACTTGTCGCGACGAACCTGGCCGCGGCCCTCGGTCGTGCCGCTTACGTCGATTGCGACGTCGAAGGCGCCAACGGCGCCTTGTTCCTCAAACCCGACATTCAGGAGGAGCGAGACGCCGAAGCGCCCGTGCCCGAAGCGACCGACGCATGCACGGGCTGCGGCGCGTGCGCCCAGGCCTGCCGGTTCGGGGCCATCGCGGCCCTGGAAACCGGTGTCCTGGTCTTCGGCGAACTTTGCCACTCCTGCGGCGCGTGTCTGGAAGCGTGCCCCGAAGGCGCCCTTCGGTGGACGCGGCACACGCTGGGCAAAGTGCGGACGGGCACGTACCGCATCGGCGGTGGCCCCGAATTGCCCTTCGCCGACGGCGAATTGGCCACCGGACAGGTTCGGGCGTCGGAAGTTATCGCACAGGTCAAGGGAGCCGCCGCCGAGGCACCGGTTACGGTGTTGGACTGCCCGCCGGGATGCTCGTGCGCGGTGGCCGAAGCGGTCCGTGACGCGGACCTTTGCCTTCTGGTGACGGAACCGACGCCGTTCGGCCTCTCGGACCTTGCCAAGGCGCTCGGCCTGGTCCGGTACTACCAAATCCCGCACGCGGTCATTCTGAACCGAAGCGACCTGGCGGGCACCGACGTGCACGCCTTCTGCCGCGAGCGCAGCGTGCCCATCGTGATGGAAATCGGTTACGACCCCTGGCTCGCCCGCACCTACGCCGAGGGCGAACTGGTTTTCAGCAAACAGAAACTCTACCGCGACCTATTCATCGGGCTGGCCCAGAGGATTAAAAAGGGGACGCTCGACCTCCACCGACCCGGGCCGAACGAGGAACCGTTCGAACTTCTGATCGCCGAGAAGGCGCCCGACACCGAGCGCTGCACCGAGCGGGCGCAGCCCGAGGACCTGGTCCAGGTCGCAGTCATCAGCGGCAAAGGCGGGACGGGCAAGACGAGTCTGGCGGCCTCGCTGGCGGCGACGGCTCCGGGCGCGGTTTGCGCCGACGCCGACGTGGATGCAGGCAACCTCCACCTGCTGCTCGCGCCCCAAGGCGAATCGCGCGTGCCGTTCAGCGGCGCTTACCTCGCCGTCATCGACGCCGAGAAATGTCGCGGCTGCGGCGTGTGCGCGAACGAGTGCCGCTTCGAAGCCATCACATTAATACCGCACGCGGCGGTGGATCCGCTCCGGTGTGAAGGGTGCGGGCTTTGTGCCCTGGTGTGTCCGCTGGCGGGAACCGACGAAATGCCGGTCCGCATCATTCCGCGCCTTTCCGGATACGCCTACTCCGGCAGGACGGCGAGCGGCGCCATATCGCGCGGCGAACTGTTGGCCGGCGGCGAGGCGTCCGGCAAACTCGTCACCCTCGTCAGACAACTGGCGGAGGAGCAGGCGGCCGAAACCGGGGCTCGATGGATTCTGATCGATGCATCGCCCGGGATGGGCTGCCCCGTCAACGCCGGCCTGACGGGGTGTGATGCCGCCGTCGCCGTCACCGAACCGACGCAGAGCGGCCTGCACGACCTGGAGCGGGTGCTTGACCTGGCGCAATGGTTCAAGGTGCCCGCCGCCGCCGTTATCAACAAGGCCGACATCTGCCCACCGATGGCCGAGGAAATCCGCGCAGTCTGCGCGAAGCGCGGCATCAAAGTAATCGGCGAAGTGCCGTTCGACCGAACGATTCCGGAGCGCCTGGCACGGGGCATTGTTCCCATTCAGGGCGAGGGTCCCGGCGCCGAGGCGCTTCGAGACGTTTGCCGAACGATCCTCGAACAAGTTGAGGCATTGGTTGAAACGAAGGCCGCTAAAGCGGCCGCACCAGGAACCGAATCGTAAGGAGTGAACCATGAAACTCTGTATCCCAGCAGAATCGCCGCAGTTGGAAGCGCAGGTCGATGCGCGGCTCGGCCGCGCCGCGTGCTTCGTCCTTGTCGACAGCGAGACGGGCAAGATGCTCGAGAGCATCCCAAACGAGCAGAACCAACAGGCCGCCTCGGGGGCCGGCATCCAGGCCGGCCAGACGATCGCCCAAACCGGCGTCGAGGCGGTCCTGTGTGCCAACTGCGGCCCGAAGGCGTTCCGCGTCCTCCAGGCCGCCGGCGTGAAAGTATACGTCGGCGCGTCCGGCACGGTGGCCGACGCTGTCGGTGCCTTCAAGGAGGGCAAACTCGAAGAAGCCAGCGAGGCGAACGTGGAAGGACGCGGGTGAAGCCAACATGAGCCGGACGAACACAAACGATTCGGCCGGTCCCTCGCCGCAGGACCAACGCCGCGAAATCGAAAGGCGGCGCGATGAGAATCTGGCGCGCATTGCCCGCGTCGTTGCGGTTATGAGCGGCAAAGGCGGCGTCGGCAAAAGCACCATCGCGACGGCCCTTGCGCTGGGACTGGCTCGCCGGGGGTTTCGGACGGGTCTCCTGGACGTCGATTTCCACGGCCCGACTGTGCCGATGCTGCTGGGGATTCGCCAGGCCCGACCAACACCCGATGCCGAGACGCCGGGGCTGGAACCGGTCGAGGTCGAGCCGAACCTGCGCGTGATGAGCCTCGGTCTTCTGCTCGGCGGCGGCGACGAGGCGGTCATCTGGCGCGGGCCGATGAAGATCGGCGTCATCAATCAACTCCTGGGCGAAGTCGCCTGGGGCGATCTGGACATCCTCGTCATCGACTGCCCGCCCGGCACCGGCGACGAGCCGCTCTCGCTCGGCCAGGTGATCCCGATGGCCGAGATCGTGATGGTCGGCACGCCGCAGGAAGTGGCCATGGCCGACGTCCGAAAGGCTATGACGTTTTGCCGAAAATTGGGGCTCGCGGTCCTGGGGCTCGTCGAAACGATGGGGATGCTCAGGTGCCCGCACTGCAGTGAGGAAGTGCCGCTGTTTCAGCGGGCGGCGTCCGCGCGCCCGGAAACAGCCCCGGTTCTGGCGGAGGTTCCATTCGATCCGGCGCTTCACGAGGCCTGCGACTCCGGAAGGCTAGCGGCGTTTATGTCCGAAGGCGGGCCGACGGCAAGGCGCTTCGCGGATCTGGCCGAACGCATCGCAACGGGTGGCCGCGCCGCACAGACCACGATAACCGAACGGAACACGAGTCAAAGAGGAGGTAAACCCAAAATGCGTTACGCCATACCCACAGCCGACGGGACGCTGGCCATGCACTTCGGCCACGCCGACGCCTTTACGTTCGTAGATGTGGAGGACGGCAAAATCCAGAGCACCCGGAGCGCGACGCCGCCGGAACACGCGCCGGGCGTGCTTCCCGCGTGGCTCAAAGAAAACGACGTAGGCGTCATCATCGCGGGCGGCGTGGGCCGGCGGGCCCAGGGGCTGTTTGCGTCGCACGGCATCCAGGTCCTCGTGGGCGCGCCGGCCGAAGCGCCCGAGTCGCTCGTCCAGCGCCACCTGGAAGGCGCGCTCGAAACCGGTGAGAACATCTGCGATCATTAGCCGCAACGTCCGGCAACGAGAGGAGACGATGTGCCGGTGACCAGTCCTTTGCCGCCCTGCCCTGTCCTTTCGCTACGTTTGATCGTGGTGGTTGAGAATACGAGCCTGCGCCCCGACCTGATCGGCCAGCACGGCTTCGCAGCGCTGTTGGAAACCGAGCGCGGCGCCATCCTGTTTGACACCGGCGCGACGGACGAGGCGCTGGCGGCTCGGGTCAGGTCTTTGCCGGCCGCAGCACCGGCGAAAACCAGGGCCGAAATGAATCCCACAAGAGCCGCTAAGGCCAGGACCGTACTGCGCCCGTTCGCCTTCGTCGCGTCCCCCCTTTCGCAGCGGTTATTTACATGAAGTGGTTTTTTCAGGTCTGCGCGGTTCGCCTCGGACCTATTCGAGCAACTCCAGGTCGTCCACGTCCACCAGATACATCTTCCACTCCGGCACGTATGTCTTGGTGCCGCGAACGCCCACGGCCTTGCCGACGTATTGGCCGAGGTTGTAGATTTCGCTCTTGAGGACGACGACGGGCCGACCCTGCCGGTCCACCAGTTTGTGTTTGATCGGATAATCCACGCCTTCGAGGCTCCGGATGTGGTCCACGACACCGGTCGCCTGGAAGGCCGGGCGCTGCATGGCGCGCCGGCGTTCGGCGTCGGCCGTCTGCTCGGCCCGCTTGGCCCGGATTTCCGTCAGGCGCTCTTCCAGCCGCGTCGCAAGCGCGACCGTGCTGCGGTATTCCTCCCGCTGTTCGATGAGCGCCTCCACGTGAGCCATGCGCCGGCCGGCGGCGTTCTTCAGGAATGCCTTCTCCGTATTCTCGGCGACGTCGGCGTATCGGGCGAGCACCGACTCGTAATCCCGCTCGAGGATGGGTTTTTTCGTTTCCTCCGCCAGTGCCGCGTCCGCCTCCTTCAGGTCCTGCGTGAGCGAATCGGGTTTCGGCGGCGTGACTTCAACGCCGGTCCCTACGGGTGTCACCGCGCCGCCGGTCGGCGTCACGTATTGGCCGGCGATGTAAGCGCACGCCCCTTCCGGCGGAATGATGCGGAGCATCTCGCCTTCCGCCGGGCCGGCCAGCACGACCGTGTCGCCCTCCTCCAGGGTCGCCATGACGCACCACTTGCGCTTGGCGCTGGCGCTCGAGGCATAGACCCGCGCGCTTGGCGCCGTGATGGTCGCGGTGGTGCCGTCCGGGGAGACCTCGAGGTCGCTCTTTCGAACGAGGCCGTAGACACCCTCGGGCGGCCGAATGGCCAGCCAGCCGCGCTTCTCCCCCTCGACGATGACCGATGTGCCCCGTGGCACCGTCAGGAGGGGATAATAGTAAAGGCCCGGCCCGCTCCGCACGTTGACCGTGTCGGCGTTGACGGCGCCGGCGTAAGGCGGCGACGGGCTGGTGGCGGCCGGCTCGGCCGTCTGGGCCGGCGCAGCAGCCGGCAGAAGAACCATGTAAGCCAGAATCACCAATCCGATGGGAAACCTGGTCCGGCGCATCAGATTCACTCCTTCCTGGCGCAGGGGAGAACCCCCCTACCTTTAACACGACATTAGAAGCGATTTTTGACGCTATCGCGCCTGCACGGAGGTGTCAACAAAAAAGAACGCCACCCGGGGGGCCGGAGGACATCCGCCATAGCCCCTTCGGGGCGACGGCGGATGGTGGGCCCAGGAGGATTCGAACCTCCGACCAAAGGATTATGAGTCTGTTAGTGCCCCTGCGCAACCCCAGTCTGTCCGAAGCGAACTATGTGGTGAACCGCTGGCGGCTGGATTACAATCATCACCGGCCGCACAGCGGCCTGGATTGGATGACGCCCGCGGCGTTCGCGGCGACGTGTGCTGCTCCGGGCTCGGCTATGCCTCACCCTCCGCAGCACACGCAGGAGATGACAACTTGACTCTCATTCAGGTTGGCACAAGAATCGGGGGCAGGTCACGGGTATCCGCCATGTGTCCACAGCGAGTCGAAGTCCGCCGCGTCGATCCGGCGCGGGGGGCGAATGATCTTCTGCGCGTCGGGCCGATCCTGGCGAATCGCCTCGGCAACCGTGAAGGGGTGCATGTGGTACAAGAAGTAGCGGCCCATGAGGCTGTCGCCGCCGCGGTGATAGACGTCCATGCGGCTGCTGCCCCACGACCTTCTATGAGAACCGATGACCTGTCAAGACGGAATCTTCGCAGTGGTTTCCTGCGCGGAAGCGGGTTATCCTTGCAGCAGTGGCGGCAGGTCCACGCCCTCGTCCCGGTGGCTGCTCTGCTGGCGAAGAACGCCTTGAGGAACGCCCAAGCCAGGTGGATAATGCCCATCGGTTCGCCTCCGTCAACTTTCTGCGAGGCGAGATCCTACGACAGATGCGGGCTGTCGGCAAGCGACGTAAGTGCTGTAAAATCAAGATGGACGGAGTTTTCGGGAGGGACAGGGCAGCAGCCGGCCGGCACTGTGATATCAGCGTTCAGAATCAGCAGGTGAGGAGAATTCCATGGGACGTAAGCTGTTTTCGATGGATCGCGACTGGCGATTTCACCTCGGAGAGGCGCCCTGCAGCGCGAACTGGCAGAAGGCCGGCCAGGCCGGCGGCGCCGCCTCGCCCGATTTCGACGATTCCAAGTGGCCCAAAGTGGACCTGCCCCACGACTGGGTCGTCGAGGGCACGCACCGTCCCGAAGAAGATCGAGCGCACGGCTTTTCCCCCCGCGGCGTCGGATGGTATCGCAAGACCTTCACCTTGCCGAAATCCGACCTTGGAAAGAGGCTGACCCTGGAGTTCGACGGTGTCTTCAGAAACAGCACCATGTGGCTCAACGGCCATTACCTCGGAAACCACGTCAGCGGATACACCAGTTTCCGCTACGACATCACGGCGATGGCCGGCGCCGGCGAAAAGAACGTCCTGGCCGTGCGCGTCGACGCGGGCGAATCGGAGGGGTGGTTCTATGAGGGCGGCGGAATCTACCGGCACGTCCGGATGGTCAAGACCGACCCGCTGCATGTGGGCCACTGGGGCGTCTTTGTGCGGGCTGACGTGAAACGCAAGGTCCGGCAGGATGTCGCCACGGTGACGATCGAAACCACTCTGGTCAACGAAGACGACCAGGCGGCGACCTGCCAACTGGTCTCGAGCATCCTGGCTCCCGCCGGCAAGAAAATCCGAGAGCTCAAGGAAATCGCGACGATCCCCGCGCAGGGTCAGATCGTCCTTGTCCAGGAGACGAGGTTGCCCGAGCCGATGCTCTGGTCGCTGGAGACCCCTCACTTGTACCGGCTCGTTTCAACCGTGGTGCGGTCGGGCTCGTCCGCCGGCCGGAAAAGCGCCGCGGACAGCCACGAGACCACCTTCGGAATCCGCCACATCCGCTTCGATCCAAACAAGGGCTTCTACCTCAACGGCAAACGTGTCAGGATCCAGGGCGTTTGCTGTCACCAGGACCACGCGGGGGTCGGCATTGCCATGCCGGACCGGCTCCATGAGTACCGTGTCGAGGTACTCAAGGAGATGGGCTGCAATGCCTACCGCTGCGCCCACAATCCTCCGGCCCCGGAACTGCTGGACGCATGCGACCGTCTGGGCATGCTGGTCATGGACGAGAACCGCCTGCTGGGCTCGTCGCCGGAAATTCTGGCCCAGTTGACGAGTATGGTTCTCCGCGACCGCAATCACCCGAGCATCATCATGTGGTCGATCGGTAATGAGGAGACCATCCAGAAAACCGAAACCGCCGGCCGGATGGCGGCCACCATGAAACAGGTCATCAAGGCCCTGGATCGGACGCGGCCGGTCACGCTTGCCATGCATGGAACCCCGGGCGGTCCGGCTTCGGAGCAGATGGATGTGCAGGGCTGCAATTACACTTCTCCGGAGGACCTGGATCGCCACCACAAGCAATTCCCGAAACAGCCGATCCTGATGAGCGAGGCGGCCAGCACGCTCTGCACGCGCGGAATCTACAGCGACGACGTGGAAAAGGGATACCTATCCAACTACCACGCCCATCATCCCACGTGGGGCCATTGCGCCGAAGCCACCTGGCGTCCCATCGCCGAACGGCCCTTCATGGCCGGCACGTTCATCTGGGCGGGGTTCGACTACCGCGGAGAGCCCACTCCGCTGGGCTGGCCGTGCATCAACTCCCACTTCGGCATCCTGGACACCTGCGGATTCCCAAAGGACAACGCCATCTACTACAAGGCCTGGTGGACCGACCAGCCGGTGCTGCACCTGCTGCCCCACTGGAACTGGCCCGGCAAGCAAGGCCATCCGATCGACGTGTGGTGCTATAGCAATTGCGACGAAGTCGAGCTGTTCCTCAACGGCCAGAGCCTGGGCAGAAAACAAATGCCGCGCAATGGTCACCTCGAATGGCAGGTCACGTATGCTCCCGGAGCACTGGTCGCCCACGGCTACAAGAGCAGCCGCGAAGTAGTGACCACGACGGTCGAGACGACTGGCGCACCGGCCGGTCTTCGCCTTTGTCCCGACCGCACGCGGTTGCGAGCCGACGGCAGGGATGTCGGCGTCATCAACGTCGCCGTCGTCGACTCGCAGGGACGCATCGTGCCTTATGCCGATAACGAGGTCACCTTCGACGTCGACAAGAGCGTAAGCGTCTTGGGCGTCGGCAACGGCGATCCGTCCAGCCATGAGCCGGACAAGGCCAGACGACGACGGGCCTTTAATGGGCTCTGCCAGTTCATCGTCCGGCCGACCGGCAAGGCCCGCACATCGCGGATCATGGCCTCATCGCCCGGACTTGAGCCGACGCGATTGACGCTGGAAGTCGAAACGGTCGTGGGAAGAAACAGGAACGAGATCTGATCCGCGGCCGTTCGCATGAATGGTTTTCTGGTTGGGTTATGAGCTATAGGCGCTTCGGCGCGCCTATGTCGGGCCTCTGTTTGCGTTTCGAAGATGGTGTGGACCGCTCTACAAAGATGCGACCGAATTATTCGGGCGGATACCGCTTGCCAGGCCCGATGAACCGGGTAGAATGGTTTCCAGAAGACCCATGATGGCCTTGAGAGGAAGGTCGTCAGAGACTGGCCCGATCGCCGCCAACAAACGAAAGGACACCCCATGGCTTTCACGCTCGAACTGGGCACCCAAGCGCCGGACTTCTGCCTGCTCGGCGTCGATGGCAAGGAATACAGCCTGGACAGCTTCAAGAAGGCCAAGATTCTGATCGTGGTCTTCAGCTGCAATCACTGCCCGGCCGTCATCGGCTCGCAGGACCGGATGGTGCAACTGTACAAGGACTGCAAGCCCAAGGGCGTGGAGATGATCGCCATCAACTCCAACGAGGACCAAAACCACCCCGACGATTCCTTCGAAAAGATGAAGGTGCGGGCCCGCGAAAAGGGCTTTGCCTTTCCTTACGTTCGCGACGAGACCCAGGAGGTCGCCAGGGCATACGGCGCCTTGTGCACGCCGCACTTTTACGTCTTCGACCGGGATCGCCGCCTGCGCTACACCGGCCGGATGGACGACAACCCCTACGACGCCTCCAAGGGCACCCGGCATGAGCTGCGAAATGCGCTGGATGCGCTGCTGGCCGGGAAGAAGCCACCGGTGGAGCTGACCAATCCGATCGGGTGCAACGTCAAGTGGATCGGCCAGGACGCCCACTGGATGCCCCCGGATGCCTGCGACCTGGTATAGCCAACAAGCTACCTGTCCCTACCGAATATCCGGTCCGCCTTGATTCCAAAGGACTTACGGTTTTTGCCTGCGACGGGGTTCGGTCGTGGGATCCCGGCCGTGCGAACAAGGACGGAGGGACGGAGACGGGCATTGTGCGGCTGATTTGGGCGTTCTTGAGGGCATTCTTGGCCAGCCGGGTGCCGAGGGGCTTTCAGTCGTATCCGCCGCGCCGGCGTTGAAGATGAACGTATTTCCGCAGAACACGCCCGCGGCGATCATGTTAGCCGGTCGGCGGATGGCATTGATCGCCCAGATTAGCCGCTGCACCCGCGGAAATATCGCTGTCCAAGGGACCTCAAACTGCTCGGCCGACTCGGTCTGCCGGTGCGGCTCGCAATAGGTCATGCGGTAATTCTGCCAGTCCTCGGTACGGAATTTCTGAGACACTTGCGGTTCCTGTCCTGGTCGAGGTCCGAGGCGTCCACATAGTCGCCGTCGCTGTTGTCATCGATGCTGACTCAGTCATCCTGGAACGCATCTTAGAGGCGTAGATGCAGAAGGCCGTGATTGGACTTGCCCTTTGGCAAGGGCGTTCCTCAAGGGACCGAATACCCCTTTTTCACAAATTGTCCGAGTAGGTATCATGCATTTAGAAGAGGGGGACCCAGGGCCGATGCCTCCCCCCTCTCGCGCCCGCCTACAACGCGCCCGCACTGCCTCTCATTGCCCTGGCTTGACCGGTCCTTCCATCCAGGTGTTGGCCTTAGAGGAAACCGATGATTTGTCTAGGCGCTTTGCTTGGCGCTTTTGCTGGCCGAGAGGGGGTCGGCCCTGTCCGCTCATGGCCGCTGGCGCTTCAGAAACCGCGTTTCTGGTGGGCCCAGGAGGATTCGAACCTCCGACCAAAGGATTATGAGTCCTCTGCTCTACCGCTGAGCTATGGGCCCGGAACGGGTGCGATTGAAATTATAGGGCGTGCGCAGCCTGTGTCAACGGTTGCGGGGGCTCGGCGTTTGCCGGGGTCCCGGCGCGCGCCACTTTTGCATTGACCGGCGGCCGCCGGCGGCCTACCGTGAGGGTGAGCGAGGCGCGAGGAGAAACACCATGGCGTTTCCGGAATATCGGGCTCGGCGTCTGCGCGACCACGCGGTTTGGCGTGAAATGGTGGCCGAGACCAGCGTCGAGCGGCGGCGTCTCGTGCAGCCCCTGCTCGTCAAAGAGGGTCTCGAAGGCCGCCATCCGATTCCCAGTCTCCCGGGCCAGGCCCAGTTGGGTCCGGAAGAACTCGTGGCCGAAGCCCGGCGAGTGCGCGACGCGGGCGTCCCGGCCATTCTCTTGTTCGGCATTCCTCGCAAAAAAGATGCCACTGGCTCTTCCGCAACGGACCCCGAGGGGATTATCCCGCGAAGCGTCCGCGCCCTGAAGGCCGATGTGCCCGACCTGGCCGTCATCGTTGATGTGTGTCTGTGCGAATACACCGATCACGGGCATTGCGGCGTCCTCGGGAAGGTCCGGGGCCGACAGACCGTCGATAACGATTCCACGCTCGAGCGGCTGGCCGAGATGGCTGTCCTGGCCGCCGAGGCGGGCGCCGACATGGTCGCGCCGAGCGATATGATGGACGGCCGCGTGGCGGTCATTCGCGAGGCCCTCGACGAAGCGGGCCTCACTCATGTGCCGATCATGTCGTATGCGGCCAAGTATGCCTCGCACTTTTACGGTCCGTTCCGCGATGCGGCCGAAAGTCCGCCCAAGTTCGGCGACCGGCGCGGATACCAGATGGACGTGCGGAACTCGGACGAAGCCCTTCGGGAAGTGGCCGCCGACCTCGACGAAGGCGCCGACATCGTCATGGTCAAGCCGGCGCTCGCCTATGGCGACATCATCTGCCGCGTCAAGGAGACCTTCGGCGTGCCGGTGGCGGCGTATAACGTCAGCGGCGAATACGCGATGGTCGAGGCGGCTGCCGCCAACGGCTGGATCGACCGCGACGCGTGTATCCGCGAGATTCTCATCGGCCTTCGCCGCGCCGGGGCCGACATCCTGATTTCCTACTGGGCCGCCGAGATGGCCGAAAAATGGGGCCGCTGACCTTTGCGAGAGGACCGACGAAGCCCATCGGGCTTGACAGGGGGCTCCGGCGGACGTATAGTTTGTCTTCGTGACAGCCATGAAACACGTTTTCTGGATGCTCGCTCTGGCGACGGTGATGGCCGGTTGCCGCGCGCCGATGCGCGGGTGGCAAGAGGCGGACCTGCCGACGCACGATCGCCAGGTCGCATTCGATGCGGCGCGCGACGTGCTGGGTCGCCACTTTGAACTGGCCGAGGCCAACTGGGCCCGCGGCGAGATTGAAACCCACCCCGAGTTGTTCGAGGGACCGCGCGCTGGAACCCTGGCGGACGTGCGGGGCGCCGGGGGGCGATGGCGCCGAACGGCGGTCTGTGAGATCGGCCGCGAGGGGCTGGCGGTCGTCGTGCGGGTGATGGTGCTGCTGGAGCGGGAAGGGACGGCCGCGGCAGCGGTGCTGTCGGACATGGGTCGCGACGAGGTGCCGGCGAGCGTTCCTCGCATCGCCCAGCCGGGCGGACCGAAGGACTGCGAGGTCTGGGTCGAGGTCGGGCACGACGAGGAGTTGGCGCGGCAACTTCTGGAGGAGATCCGCAATCGCGTCCAGCAGGTGGAAAAGCGCGAGGCCCTGCCGCAGGAACCGTCGGGGCAGAACATCATCGAGGAGTCCAGACAAATCGGCCGCGAACAGGGTTTCTAGGCCTGCCCCTTCGGCAGGCTCAGGGCAGGCTCTGAGCGAAGTCGAATGGGGCCTGTCCTGCTGACTCCGAGCGAAAACGAGACAAGGTGCCCCCATCGTCCAGTGGCCTAGGATATCGGGTTCTCATCCCGGAGACAGGGGTTCGAGTCCCCTTGGGGGTACCATCTTCATATCAGCATCATCGCATTTGGTTGCATCTGCTCGCAGGGCCCCGCAAAGTGCGGGTTCCGTGTCCTCAGCCGGTTCCTTCTGCGAGTCAGTTCCGCATCCTGCTGCACCGGATTTTGCACCGCTTCTGCGAAGTGGGCTTCATGCAAGCCTGACGGGCTCGTTATAGGTTTTGGCTTTTTCCCCCGCCGTTGGGCGGGACATCTTTTTTTGGAGCGGCCCTCATGGTCCCCAGCAGCGTATACGCAGCAAGCACCTTCCGCCTCGCCCACAGTTACGACCGGATCCTCGACGCCTGCCGCCGGCAGGGCATCAGCCGCATCGCCATGTGCACGTCGGTGACGGGAAAGATCATCGGCTCGTTGAAGGACATCGCCCGCTGGCGCGACCGCCTGCGCAGCGACGGGCTGGAGGTGTTCGCCCTCATCTACGGGCTTGGCCATCCCTTCATGGGCAAGCATTACGATGCCGCCGGCCAACCGCCCGAGCCCACACCCTTCTACGACGGCCCGCATGAGATGACCGAGCAGACTCCCGCCGACTTGCTGCTGCCGCGGGGCTGGCAGTACGCGGTCAACGATTTCGGCCAACCTGTCTTCTGCAACGCCTGTCCCAACCCAGCCGCCGTCGCCGGCAACGTGCGCGCCGTGCAGGAGACGGCCGCCCTGTTCGACGAGGTGTGGTACGACGACGATTACCGCAACGACGGCGATCAGATGGCCGGGGCCCCTCATACCAGCAGCGCCGCCTGCTACTGCGACGCCTGCGTGGAAGTCCTGTCGCGGCGGGTGGGCCGGAAGGTGTCGCGGGCGGACGTGCTGGCCGACCAGGCCCTGCACGAGCAGTGGGTGAACATGAAGACCGACAAGCTCGCCGACATGTGGGCCGCCATCTGCCAGGCCGCCCGCGAAGTCAACCCCAACGTGCGGATGGGCCTGATGATCCGCTGGGGCGGCGAGGAGCGCGACGGGCTGGATCTGGCCAAGCTGCTGCCGCACATGGACGGCTCGAACCTGCTGCGGGCGGGGGAGGGGCACTTCGGGGCGAAGGAATACCGCCGCTGGCCATCGCCGGTCGTCGAGTACCTCTCGGTGACCTATCACGTCGGCTGGTTCCCGCAATCCGCCCGCGTGCTCAGCGAGACGACCTACTTCCACGAAACGCCCCCCGACAGCGTCCGCAAGAAGGTGCTGCTGGCGCTGGCAGCCGGGGCGGGCGAGGTGTCGTACTGCCCGTGTGTGCACGGATGGATCGAGGACCAGAACTTCCTGGAGCACGATCTGCCGAAGATCAATCAGGCGGCGGAATTGTTCGCCGACAAGACGGCCATGCACCGGCCCATCGCCATGTTGCGCGGGCCCAAAGCTGCCGCGGGCGACCGCAGACCCATCCAGCGGGTCCGCGACCGCCAGTTGTTTCCGCTGCTGGGGATGGCGGGGCTGTGCTCAGCCGTGGTCCGCAAGGGCTCGTGGCGCGACCATGACCAATACGACGTGCTGGCCGTCACCAGCAGGGCGGTGTGGGACTTCGATCTGTCCGAACTGGGCGAGCGCCAGTTGGTGCTGGACGGCTTGGCCTTGCTGGAGGACGCTCCGTTGATCGGCCAACTGGGCATAAGCACGGTCGATCGCCACGACGGCGGGCGGGTGAGTTTTTCTGGCGAGGGTTTCGTAGCCGACGGCCTGCTGATGACCCGCGGGCCGGTTGTCGTCATTCCGTATGTCTGGCAGGACGTGCCCGATGAAGACCTGCCCACCCTTCTGGCGGACATCCGCCGCGTGCTGGGGCCGCGGGTGAGCTCCGCCGTGGCCGAAGGCGACGTGCTGGTGATGCCCGTGCACTATCGTAGCGGCGACCGCGACGCCCTGATGCTGGTCAACCTGGACCACCAGCCCCGCACGGTAACGGTCCGCCTGCCGGACGACCGGGCGCGATTGTTCGATCCCGCCGGCGGGGCGGTCGAACCTCGCATTACACTACAGGCCGACGAGGTCCGCCTGCTCGTCTCCAAGGCGTAGAGTTCCTTAAATCATTCGGATATCCAGTTGTTTTAGCGGTCGGCGGAGGCCCGGCGGGTGCGTCTCGAGATTCTGGTGGGCACTGGCTCGCCGCGGCGAGTGGCACCCCGCAAATCGAGAGGGACAGAAACACTAGGGCGTTTCCGGCACAATGGGCGGCAGGGGAGCGGGGCGCAGGAGGCTGCGGCCGTCGAGGCCGGGCGGGGCCGGTCGCCCCAAAAGTTCGAGCAGGGTCGGCGCGACGTCAACCGCACGGACCGGGCCGGGGTGTCGCCGATGGGGGACGCCGGGGCCGGCGATGAGAAGCGGCACGAACATATCCTCGGGCCGCACGCCTCCGTGGCCCGCCTTCAGGTGATTCCCAAAATCCCAGCCTGGTGCGGCAAAGACGGCGAGGTCGGGCGCCCGCGGGGCCTCGAAGTAGGCCATGATTTGCGGCACGAGATCCGGGTAGCGGGTGGAGATGGTGGCTTCGAGCCATTCTTGGGCGCTGTGCGGCCGGCCGAGGAGCATCGCGGGGGGCAGGAGCGCGTCGTAGCCGAGCGGGTCGTTCCCTTTTAGGACCTGATAGGTGAACGTCCGGGCCTCACCCGAGGGTCGGGCCACTTCAGCCGTGCCGCGCTTGGTGACGAGGTGGACGCGGTTGGGACCTGGGCGATAGGCGACCAGGTCCACGGCTTCGGCACTTCGCAGGGCTTCAATGAGGTCCACATTGCGACCGTCGCGCGTCGGATAGGCGCGGAGGTCGTCAGGCGAGGGACGCATGAGCCAGTTTTCAAACGTTACGTTTTCCGAAGTGTCGGACGCGGCGGCGGCGCGAGGTTTCCTGAGATGGACGGCCCGGTACCGCTCGCCGGAGCCTGCCAAGACACAGGATTGTTTCCGGTAATAATTGAGCCGGCTCTCGAAGCGGAAGTCGTCGGCCAACTCGTGTGCGGCCACGCCCAGGCGCAACTCGTCGCGGAGGAACTTTTCGATGGGCCAGTGGTGTTCGACGTCGGTCATTCCATGATCCGAGATGAAGACGAGGACGAGATGGTCGAGGAGGCCGGCGGCTTCGAAATCGCGCAGGACTCGCCCGATGTGGGCGTCGGCATGGATGAGCGCCTCGCGGTAGGCCTCGGAGGAGACGCCGGAGCGGTAGGCAACCATGTCGGGCGCCAGGAGATAAGCGATGACGAGGGCGGGGAACTCGCCTCGGGTCCGGGCCACGTGGGCCACGATGTCGAACCGCCAGAGTGCGATGCGGTCCACGAAGTTATACCAGCCGAAGAAGAACGGCGGGCCGGCGCTCATCCAATTCTCGACGAACTTCGTCGCGCCGCGGTGGGCCTGGAAGAAGAGGCTGAAGGTCGTCTTGTCGGCCAGCCGCTCGAAAATGGTCGGCGCCGTGTAGTCGCCGTCGAGTGTGTTCTTCTGGTTGACCTCCTCGTAATTACGGTATATCAGGCCGTTGCGATCGAACCAGTTGATGCCCGTGACGCCGTGGCGGCCGGGGAAAAGGCCCGTGACAAAACTCGTCTCGTTGGCGAGCGTCACGCTGGGCACGTTCGCGACGCACCGCTCGATGTAAAGACCCCGATCCATGAAATACTTCTTCAGGTTCGGCAGGCGGTCGGCGTCGAGAAGTTCCTGGAAGACCTGGGGATTGACGCCATCGACAAAGAAGACCACGGCGGATGTCTGTTGAGGCGGCTCGGGCAGGCGAAAGTCAAAGCCAAAGGTTGCGCGGCGCTGGTCGGGCATGGCGGCGCAGCCGGCGCCGAGCCAGGCGGCCAAGAGGGCAGCGAGGATGGCGGCCGGCGGGAAAGATGCGCCCGAGCGTCTCACGGTCGCCTCCGTTCGCAAGGCGGCGGCCACGGCCGACCGGTCAGGTGCTCGATGATTTCGGAGACGTCGCGGCTTCGGAAGGCGGGGGCCTCTTGCAGGAAGCCGTCCAGAGGCCCGGCGGTTGACATGATGAAAGTGGTGCTGCTGCTCTGCTCGAGGTCGCCGTGGGTGCTGGCCATGTAAGGGAGCCACACGCTTTTGTCGGCCGCGCCCGCGCAGTGTCCCTTGTTGAGGCTTGCGACGACGTCGGGCACGTGCTCGGCGAGGCCGTGAAACGCTCGCCAGAGGCGGTCGAGCGGGTCGGGATACCGATGGAGGGCGGTCGCGTTGAACAGGGTTGCGTCGTCCGCGAAGCCGTCCTCGGCGACCTTGCCGCCGGCTTTGAGTTGCTCGAGGATAGGCTTAAGGCCGAGCGGGTCGCCGGTGTCGGTCCGGTAGCGGTATCGTCCGCCGCGCCGCTCGAAGAAGGCTTCGCCGCCCGAGTTTTCGACGACGATTTTTCCGCCTTCGGCATAGGCGACGAATTCCACGCCACTGTGTTGAAGCAGGTCGGCGCCGAGACGCTCTTTGTCGCGCGTGGCGAAGGATGCGTAGGTCACGAGTCCGTATTCAATGGGCGCGACGTCGCGCGGGCCGGCGAGGCGGTCGGTGACATGCCAGCCGCGCTCGCGAAGAAACTTTCGGAAATCGACGCGCTCGCACCGTTTGAGGGTGTGCCCGTGGTCCGCCAGAAGCGTAAACTTCACGAGGCCGCGCGCCTGCCAGACGAGTTCCTCGATGACATGGTCAATTTCATCGACGCACCGCCGCAGGCCCTCCTCACCTTCACGCGATCCGATGCCGGCCGTCGAGACGAAATAGACGGCCAGGTCCTTGCGGTCGCGGCGGTTGAACAAGTTCTTGAAGGCCTTGAGTTCCTCGTCGAACGTCCATCGCGGGTAAAGGTATCCGAGCGCGTCGAGGACGGTGCCCGCGCGGTAGTCGAGGTGGGGGGTCCAGGGCTCGTTCTTCATGTCGAGGTAGTACGAGTCGCCGCCGGTAAGGCGGTTTTGCTTGTGATCGTAGAAGAGGGCCTCGTATCCGAGGCACCGCATGGTTCCAAAGACGTCGGCCAACGCCACGTCCGTCATCGAAGGGAACGGCGCGATGAGGCGCACGGGCGGATGAAACAGGCGGAGCCGGCCCTCACCATAGGCCCGTTTGGCGAGGTCGAACGGCACGCCGTCCAGGATGATGACGATGTGGCGGCAGTCGGCGACGCTGATCTGGTCCAGGTTGAGGTAGGTGTCGGGTGCGGCGTCGCCGTTGGTGTCGTAGGCGATTTGAACGGTCCGGCCGTCGCCGTTCTGCGTGGTGAAATAATCGGCATGACCGTCCGCGTCGGTGTCATAGGCCCGGACGAGGCCGGCCCGGGTTTCGCGCTGGACGATTGGCGCGGCAGGGAAGCGAATGGGCGCGGCGCAGCCTCCCGCTGCCGCTAACCCGACCGCGGCTGCCAGCGAGACGATGGCTACAGCCGGTCCCAGCCTGCCGCGGCCTCGTCCTTCGGTTTGCATTTTTCCCATGTCGGCTCTTCGATAAAGGTTTCCTGCCTCATCCGTGCGTCTAATACATCATGTACTCGCGATAAACGTCAATGGCAAATTGAAAGTCGGCCAGTCGGACGTTGGTCGAGACGGAATGGTCCGAGGCGTAAACGTAGCGCGCGCCGCGCTGTTTCATGCCTTCGACGAGCCGGGTGACCTCGCGGCGGATGAGGTCGCGGTCGCCTGATTCGAGCACCCGGGCATCCAGGCCGCCTATGAACGCCAGCCGGTCGGCATACCTGTCGGCAATCCTCAGCGGGTCGTTGCCGGCCTTGACTTCCATGGGGTTGAGGCCGTCGAATCCGGCGCCGACAATCAGGTCCAGAGCCGGTTCGGTGAAACCGCACGTGTGCAGGACTACCGGCAAATCGTATCCATGGAAGAAGTCCACCATCTCCTCGTAGTAAGGGAAGATTAATTCTTCGAGGACCTTCGGGCCGCAAAACAGGCTACCCTTGTAGCCGAGGTCCTCGTAGAGCCAGACGCCGTCGGGTTTGCCCGCTTCTTCGATGAGGATGCGGAAGTAGGTCTTGTAGAAGTCGGTGTAAACGCGGTTGTAATCGTGGACCCAGTCCGGATCGGTCAGGAGCGAGGTGTACATCGTGTAGTCGCCCATGCTCTGGCGCATGTTCTCCCAGATGAACTGATGGCCGTAATGGGTCCAGAACCCCTGCTCCCTGCGTTTGGCGAGTTCGTCGGCGGTGGCCTTAACGCCCACGCGCTCGCGGTCCACCTCAAGCAGGTGAGGGCGATACTCCTTTTCCCAGACTTGGCGGCTGGTCATCGCAAAGTCGATGTGTTCGGGCGTGCCGGACCGGTTTTTCCACCATCGCAGGAGCGCCCCGCTACCGTTGCGGACGACCTTCCACTCGTCGGTCTCCTCGACGATTTCCTCGACGCCGCGCTTGGGATGCCAGTCGAACCCTCCCCCCACGCACCACATGTCGAATCCGAAATGCTGAGCCGGCGGGACGGGTTTGCCGTCACCGTCGGTGTGGTAGCCCTCGTCGATCCACTTTTTCAGCGTGTCTTCCCAGGGCGAGTCCGTCAGGCCGACCCGTTCGGCCGGCTGCTTACGCAGCAGCGCATCGATGACTTCCCTAGGCGTTTGCATTTCGCTCACTCTTCCTTGGCGTTATCTTCGCCGGCGTCGGGCGCGGCATCGCCGCCCGTCCCTTCGGCCGGAGAGTCGCGGCACTCGGCCAGGCGCTTGCCGACCCATTCGGCCTCGTCGGCCATCTCGTGCGCTTCGTAGAACGCCTTGAGCGCCTCGCACCGCCCGATGATATCAAATCCGATGTTCCAGCGAAACTTTTTCAGGCACCCCGGGCACAGATGCATCGGCCTGCCGTCGGATTCGCGCAGGCTGTTTGAGCCGTTCATGACGCACTCGTACTTCTGGCAGTGACGGACGCCGAACATGTGCCCCGTTTCGTGAACCAATGTCTTCAGGCTCCGCTTGAGGCCGAGACGGTCGGATTCACCGGTTTCCTCGTCGCCCCAGAACTCGGGGTAGAACCGTGTCAGGCTGTAGACGCCTACGCGGTGTTTGAGCGACGCTTGGCCGAAAACGTAGTTCCAGGACTCTTCCGGGTACAGGTCGTCCATCGTGACGCCGAGCATGGCGAACGTGCCGATCTTCACCCGCGGCAGGAGGAGGTTGTAGAGGATGTCGCCCGTGAGGTACTGGCGGAAGGTTCGGCCGGCCATTTCGCGCTCGCGGCTGCGGACGTTCGCGAGGGAAATCCACGGCTCGGCGCGGACCGGGAGCGTGTAATAGATGCTGAGATACGCGCGAAGCGTTTCGAGGCGTTCGCGCGCGTCGCCGGTGACGGTTCCGAGCGGCTGCAGAATGATCCACTTGCGCACCTGGCGCGGGCGGTTGGGGCGGGACCGAACATACTCGGCGAAGGACTGGACCGGCTCCGGATGGGCCTCGCGCCACTCGCCCGGCTGCGGCTCGGAGAGTTTTTCGAAGAGCGTGGCGGTGTACCACGAGGCCGGGTCGCGCGCGACGTTCACCTGGGGGTTCAGGAGCGGGTCGGCCGGGTCGTCCACCTGCCGCGGAAGGGCAAGGGCGACACAAAGGTTGAGAACGTGCAGGAGAATCATGGCGTGTCGGGGGTCTCGTTCTTTTCCTTCTCTTCGGGCGCGGGAGCGGGCGACGCTTCCTTCGCCGGGGCCGGGGGCGCCTGTCGGCACTCCTGGATGCGTTTGACGACCCAGGCGGCCTCGTCTTTCATGCCCAGCCGGGCGTAGAGTCGCCACAGCGCCTCGTAGCGATCCACGAGATCAAAACCGACGTTCCACCGCAACTTCTTCAGGTCTTCCGGGCAGAGGTGGATGCACTCGTGCGCGTCAAGGGCGCTTTGGCTGAGGATGCAGCGGTAGCGGCGGCACGGGTCAATGTCGAAGGTGTGAACCGCTTCCATGGCGGCAATGCGAAGACTGCGCGCCAGATATTGCGGATAGTCGGCGTCCGATGGGCGCACCGATTTGGGAAACGGCCACAGGGAATAGATTGCGGCGGGCGGGTTGCTCTGCCAGGTGCCTCCTACTCCTGGCCATTCCTTGTCGTTTTCTGCGTAGAGGTTTTCCAGCGTCAGCCCGAGGACCGAAAAGGCATCGTCCGGACGACAGGGCATCACAACGTTCTTGAGGAGGAAACGGCTTTCGTACTGCGTGATTTCCTCCTTGCTGTCGGGTCTGAGCCGGCTCGGCGGGTTGCCGAGTTCGACTGCCGGAAGGAGTTCCACCGGGAGCGTCAGGTACGTCTCCAGGAAGACCCGGATCGCGCGCAAGTGTTGGCAGAACAACTCGGTGGTGCGCCCGACCGGCAGGATGTAAAGGGTGTGTCGGGCGCGCGTCTGGCGAGGGGGGTCGCTGGCGACGTATTGGAGGAACGGCTGGACGAAGCGCTTGCCTTCCTCTTCCGTGTAGCCGCCGGAATCCTTGGCGAGGCCGATCTCCTCGTACAACTTCGGCGAATAGAAAGCGGGCGGGTCGGCTTCGACGTCCGCCTGGGGGCGGTAAAGTTCATCCTCAGGCTGGGCGGCCAGGAGGGTTCCGCCCAGCGTGCACGCGATTAACCATCCGATTGCCCGCACAGCGCCCCCATTCAGCCGATGGGCCTTGACACTCCGCGTTCCGGCGATACCATAGGGTACGTCCGAAAGGGCCCGGATTGCAAGTGCGCTCGTGGCGGAACTGGCAGACGCGCTAGGTTCAGGTCCTAGTCCGCTTTACCGCGGGTGGAGGTTCGAATCCTCTCGAGCGCACCAGCGAGATGGGATGCCGGCTGCCTGTCGGGGCCGGTGTTTTTTGGCGGGTTTGTTTACCCTGGCGCGACGCCGGGTGCGAACGGGGCTTAAATAAAACGGAGCCAAGAGGTCGGATTGGCCGTTCCCTACGCCCTCCGCCGCCTTCTCATCCAAAGCACCCCGGCCCCGACGGCCACGAGCGCCAGCGTCGCCGGCTCGGGGACCGTCTCCAGGACCCAGTCGCGGTATTCGGGAACCGAGACGGCAAAACTCTTGTCATAGTGCCCCGCGGTGCCGTCGGTGCCTGCGTAAGCATTGATTCCGGCGAGTTTCCAGGTCCCCCCGTCCTCGACGAACGTGCCGCCGCCCGAGTCGCCGCTTCCGTACCCGACCTCGTAGGTCATGTCGGCACTGTTATAGTTTGTCTGGATGCAGATGGAGGAATAGGTGGCTACTATTGCGCGGACGACGTCATCCACCTCGTTCGTGCCCCAGCGCTCGGTGCCGCTCCCGCTACCCATGGTGTAGTGGGTCACGTAATCGGTGCCCGTGACGCCGTAGCCGACGAGGACAACCTCTTTCTTGTCTACGGTCGGCGGCGGGGGCGTCGGGAACGTGCCGCCGTAGAGGTCGTAGTAGCCGGGCAGGCTCTTGTCGAACCGCAAAAGGGCGAGGTCCACCGGATAAGTCTCGCCGCTGTCGATCGGGGCGTAAACGATCTCCTGAAGGGTGTAGGTTTCGCTGCCGATTGTGATGGTCTGGCCCACCGTGCCGCCGACGTGCCGGGCGGTCAGCATCCAGTAGGGGTCCACGGCGACGGCCGAGGAGGAGTTCCAATTGTACACGTAACTCCAGTCCACGTCCCAGTCGCCGGAAGGGGCGGTTTCCTGGCCGACGACGAGGCCGAAGGCCGACCCGGACGCCGCCAGGGATACCAAGGTGACCATCAGGAGAAGACAGCCGATGTGGAAGGTTTGGCGTTTCACCAAAATTTTCTCCCCCGGCCTGAGATAGCCGTTTTTCCAGATGGTCTCCCGCCGGCCCCCTTACCGGCCTTCGACCGTCTAAATATAACTCAAAAACCGCCCCTTGTCAAGCCGCAGGGCCCGAATTGCGGCTTGAGGCGGGACGGACGACCGGCGGATTCCTGCAAAAAAAGGGTGTCCGGCCCCTTTTTCGGGGTGGGTGGCGACGCCGCCGCGCTCGTGCTATAATGCCGCCATGCCCGCGAAAAGCCCTCGCATCCGAAACAAGAAGGCCCGATACAATTATCACCTCGGCGAGACAATCGAGGCGGGCCTGGCGCTCGAGGGGTCGGAAGTGAAGGCCCTTCGCGAGGGCAAGTGCAACATTGACGAAGCGTTCGCCCGCATCGAGGACGGCGAGGCGCGGCTCTATAATATGCACATCGGGCCATACACGGAAGCGGGCCAGTTCGGCCACGACCCGCGGCGGGCGAGGAAACTTCTGCTCAAGAAGCGCGAGATCACACGGTTCCTCGGCCGCGCGGTCGCAAAGGGAATGACCCTCGTCCCTGTGACGGTGTATTTCAAACGCGGGTGGGCGAAGGTCGAGTTGGCGCTTGCGCGCGGCAAGCGCGAGTTCGACAAGCGCGAGGCCATTAAGCGGCGCGACTACGAGCGCGACGCCGCCCGAGAACTGGCGCGCCGGAGAAGACGCTAGACAGGACGTCGGCTGCGGGTTATGTTCACCTGTTGATGTTGGCCTGTTTTCCGGGGAGCCATGACCGAATGCAACCCTCTTTGGAACCGGGTTGCTTGGGTTAACGACCCCGAGGCATCCCTCTCGGGGCTGCGTTCTTCCGCGGCCGCCTGCCACGTCGCCGACCTGAATTCGACTTGACACCCTCGCGGTCACGTGTTAGGTGTGTGTTAGGTATTAGGGGACCCAGCCTTGATGGGGAAGTCTGTATGAGCTCTCACGGCGTGCTGAGCCGTGCTTCGGGATTCCGGCAGGCCGTCAACCGCTCGCGCCTTCTCGAAGTCGCGCGTTCCCCCGCCATCATCGCCGAGATTGTTGCTGACCGTGGTGGTTACGTGGATGTGCAGCCTGTCGACTGGGATGCCTATTGGCATCCGCATGTGGCCAAGATCGGTCGTGTGGGCTGCCAGCAACTTGCGGAGCTCCAAAAGGCGCGCGAAGCGTACCTTGCTTCGGGATTCAAACTCCCGGAGGCAGCGCGGTATTGTTACTGCTACTTCAGGTTGCTTCGTTTGGCGCTGCGCCGTGATCTCGGAGAGGTCGGTCCGCCCTTTCTCCAGGCGCTGGCTGGTCTTGAGACTTTCGGTGTCCGGCGATATGGGGGTGAGATACCTGAAGCGGCCGGCGTACTCAACATACGCCACCCAGTCTACCTGCTTGCCCGACTCCGGTGGCCGCGTGCCATGAGCGACCCCAAGTTCCTCCCGTTGGTCTGCTTACCGCCAACGGCTTCGGCCGTTGCGGCACCGCCGGGGCGGTTCTACCACTACCGACAAGTGGCCCTAGATGGGCGGGTGGGCATGGCACTCCTCGTTTACCCAGTTGTTGCCTTGGCGGCCAGACCTGCTTCCTTCGAACGCATTGAGTGCTTGACGGAGGCGCTGCGGTCGAAGCCTGACCCCTGGAGCGGCAGGCGGGCTAGGCTGATCGCGGACCGGGCCATCGCGCCCTTTCTTGCGAGACGGGCCGAGCGACAGCCCCAGGCGGCGGAGGGCGAGATCGCACTGGCGGACATCGGAGGTGGTACGGGCATCCTTGTCAGTCAGATATGCAAGCGTTTGTTGAGAGCGCACCGGAACGTGCTGGGCGGTCGCGCCTTCGCCTGGTCGTTTATCGACCTGAGTCTCCGAGACCCCGCACGCCACGCGAGAAATCGGTGGCTTCGGAACGCCATGTCGGTCGCCGAGTACATACAGGCCGACTACAAGCCTTGGGTTTTGCAGGAGGCGCGGCGGTCGGCGTCCCCCACGTGGCATGTCGCGCTCCTGTGCCGGCTGCTGAATAACCTGAGTACCTTCACGGTTGAGTGGTCGACTGATGCGCGTGAGAGGGGCGCGCTGGGAGGAAGTAGAACCGACGTGTTTCACGCGGTTCATGCACCATGGCGGCCCACCGAGTGTTTGTGTCCATCGGCGGTGCGGCCGTCACATCTCCGTGTTTCGAACGGCCAGGTAGAGGTTCGCGGCGGCCGCAGCATGCGGCAGCTGTCGCTCACCGACTACTTCGAGGCACTCCACTCCCTGGCCAGTCCAGAGGGCCCGGCCGTTGTCCCCGGGGACGCGGTGTTCTTCCCGCTGCGCCGCTTTGACCCTGGGTCGCTCGTGCTGGCCGACGGGTCGAGCCTGCTCGAGCAGCTTTGCACGGTCGCCGAACTGGCCATCATCGAAGACGTGGACCTTACACCGCAACTCCTGAAAGCGCACCTCGACACGCATGGCCTTGACTGCTTGGCGGCCTCGGACGCAACCGACCCCAGGCGCATGCACTCGGCCTATCTGCTGTGCGTGGCCAACCGGTGTCTGGCTTCGTGTCTGCCAGGGAGGCGGATATGGTGACGGTCCGGTTCACCGAGCGACGAGGGCGCGTGCTGACCCCCTCGGCGCTGGCGTGCCTGTCGAGCGTTCCGACGGTCAACGTCTCCTGCGGCTGCGTGCATGGGTGCGTTTACTGCTACACGCGAGGTTACTCGCAGTATCCGGGCGAAGGCACGGTTCTTGTCTATCGCGACCCGGCGGCGCGGGTCGAAAGGGAGCTCGCACGCAAGCGCCGGAAGCCAACCGCCGCGTATTTCTGCCCCTCTTGCGATGCCTTCCAACCCGTTGAGGCGGTGCTCGAGGAAACCTATCGCACGATGCGCGTATTGTTCGAGGCCGGCGTCGGCGTCGAGTTCGTCACCAAGGGGGCCGTCCCCGGCCGCTTCCTTGGCCTCTTCAGCCGCCACCCAGGCCGCGTCTCGGCTCAGGTCGGCGTCACGACGCTCGATGACTCGCTCCGTGCAGCGCTTGAGCCCGGCGCGGCGCCCGTCGGCGAGCGGCTCCTCAACATCTCGCGCCTCACAGATGCTGGCGTCTCGGTCGCGGTTCGGGCCGATCCCCTGATTTACGGTGTGACGGACGGCGACTCAGGTCTAGCGGCCCTCATGGCCGCGTGCCGCGAGCGCGGCGTGACCGACGTGGCCGCCAGTTACCTCTTTCTCCGGCCTGCCATCACCGCCGGCCTGAAGCGCCATGTCGTGGACCGCGAGCTGCTGGAACGGATTCTCGCGCCGTACCGCCATCCAGCGCGTGTTCGACTGCGCGGGGGCGCCGGTCGGGTTGCGGCCCTTCCGCTTGCAGTGCGCAGCGCGGCGTATGATCGACTGCGGGCCCTCGCCGAGGCGTGCGGGATGACCCTCAGGGTCTGCGGCTGTAAGAACCCCGACCTGGCGGATGAGCGGTGCCAACTGACTCAGACGCACGACACCCTCGGCAGCCGGGGCCGATCGGGCCCTCCCCGTGAGCGGCTCCTGTGGGACGCTGTATGAGATCGCCGGTCCGAGGCCGCCTGCGAGCCCTGCCGCCGCATACCATGGAGAATGGCCTTGACACCCCTTTGGGCGGCATCTATAAGAGATGCCCCTCGGCTGGTAACCCGTTGCCGGTGTGGCGCAAGGCCGGCGCGGGTGTTCAAAATGGCAAGGTTCCCGGATAAGAGAAGGAGAGACTTGAATGGCGGTCAACGTCGGGATTAACGGATTTGGACGGATCGGGCGGCTCGTCTTCCGCGCCCTGTGGAAGAACGCCAGAGAAAAGTTCAACGTCGTCGGCATCAACGACCTGTCGGACGCCGAGACGCTGGCTTACCTCTTGAAGTATGACACCGTCTATGGCCGGTTCGACGGCGAGGTGAAGGTCGACGGGAGCGCCCTGGTGGTGGACGGCGCGAAGATTCCCGTGACGGCCGAGAAGGACCCGGCCAATCTGAAATGGGGCGAGAAGAGGACCGACGTCGTCTTCGAGTGCACGGGTGTCTTCCGCGACCGGGCGGGCTGCCAGAAGCACATCGACGCCGGCGCCAAGAAGGTCATCCTGAGCGCCCCGCCGAAGGGCGAGATCGACGCCCTCGTCGTCATCGGCGTCAACGACGACGACCTGAAGCCGGAGCACAAGATCGTCTCCAACGCCTCGTGCACGACGAACTGCCTGGCGCCGGTCGCCAAGGTTCTCGACGAGACGTTCGGGATTAAGCGCGGCCTGATGACGACCGTTCACGCCTACACAAACGACCAGCGGATCCTGGACATGATCCACGAGGACCCGCACCGGGCGCGCGCGGCGGCGCTGAACATCATTCCGACGACGACGGGCGCGGCCAAGGCGGTCGGCAAGGTGCTGCCGGAGTTGGACGGCAAACTGGACGGCTTTGCCCTGCGCGTGCCGACGCCGGTCGGCTCAATCGTGGATTTGACGGTGGAACTCGAGAAAGAGGCCTCCGTCAAGGAGATTAACGCGGCGATGAAAAAGGCCGCCGAAGGCGAACTGAAAGGCATCCTCGGCTACACGGACGACCCGATCGTCTCGAGCGACGTCATCGGGCAGGACCTGTCGAGCCTGTTCGACTCGAACCAGACGATGACGATAGGCAACCTCGCGAAGGTCACGAGTTGGTATGATAACGAGTGGGGTTTCTCGAACCGGATGATCGACCTGGCCGCCAAGATTGCGGCCCTTTGAGGCCGCGGGAGCGAGGAAAGCGGGGGCGGGTCAGCAACCTTTCCCCGGCGCTTCCTGTTTCATTTTGGTCGGGTGGAGGCCGCGAGAGGAGCCGGGTTATCCCATGCCCAAGATCATTTTCGCGGACAATATGGATGTCTTGCCCACCATCCCCGACGGCTCGGTGAGCCTGATTTACATTGATCCGCCTTTCAACACGGGCAAGGTCCAGGCGCGCACGCGCATCAAGGCCGTCAAAGACGAGAGGGGCGACCGAACCGGATTTCAGGATAGACGCTATAAGACCATCGAAGTGGGAACGTCTGCTTACAGCGACCGTTTTGATGACTTTCCGGCGTTTATCGAGCCAAGACTTGTTGAGGCGCGCCGGGTGTTGGCTGACGACGGGTCGCTGTTCTTTCACATCGATTGCCGGGAGGTTCATTATTGCAAGGTTCTGCTGGACGGCATTTTTGGCCGCGAATCGTTCATGAATGAGATCATCTGGGCCTACGACTACGGCGCCCGGTCGAAAAAGAGGTGGTCGGCCAAGCATGACAACATCCTGTGGTATGCGAAGGACCCCGAGCGCTACACGTTCAACTACGATGAAATCGACCGCATCCCCTACATGGCGCCCGGCCTTGTCGGGAAAGAGAAGGCGGCCCGGGGCAAAACGCCTACCGACGTCTGGTGGCATACAATTGTTGCCACTAATGGAAAAGAGAAGACGGGATACGTCACGCAGAAGCCGCTGGGTGTAATTGAGCGAATCGTGAAGGTCCACTCGAAGCCGGGCGACTTGCTTCTGGACTTTTTTGCCGGCAGCGGCACCCTGGGCGAAGCGGCCGCGCGCAACGGCCGAGACTTTATCCTCATCGACAACAACCCCCAGGCCGTGCAGGTCATGGCCCGACGGTTGCACTTCTGTAACCCTGATTGTGTTAACTTTGAACCGCATGGCCTGCCTGCCAGGCAAGGCGACCTTTTCGGAGTGGCTGAAAGACTGGGGAGGGAGGCTTGTAAAGGCCGGTGATGTACTGCGTGCCATTGTTGAGCAGGCCTCTTAAGTTTCTTGCTGCGAGAGAGAATAGGCGGGCGGGTCGGACGGCTCGCCCCCGACGCTCTTAAGGCGAAGGAGAGTTCCCCATGCCGAAGAAAACGCTCGACGTGCTGCCGATGAAGGGCAAGCGCGTCCTGGTGCGCGTGGACTTCAACGTGCCGCTCGACGAGGACGGAAATATCGCGGACGATCGGCGCATCCGCATGGCGCTGCCGACGATTAAGTGTGCGCTGGACGACGGCGCGCGGCTCATTCTGATGAGCCATCTGGGTCGCCCTAAGGGCGAGCGGAAAAAGGAACTGAGTCTGAAACCGGCGGCGGACCGCCTCGCGCACCTGCTCAAGCGGGAGGTTGCTTTCGCGCCCGATTGCATCGGCCCTGGGGTCAAAAAAGCGGTGGCCGGTCTGGCCGAAGGCGAGGTGTTGGTCCTGGAGAACCTGCGGTTCCACAAGGGTGAGGAAAAGAACGATTCGAAGTTCGCCGGCTCGCTTCGGAGCCTGGCGGACCTTTACGTCAATGACGCCTTCGGCACGGCCCACCGCAAGCACGCCAGCACCTACGGCGTGCCGAGCCTGATGCCGCCGGGAACGAGGGCGATCGGCTTGCTGATGGCGAAGGAACTGAAGTTCCTGGGCGAGGCGCTCGAGAACCCCGAGCGGCCGTTCGTGGCCATCTTGGGCGGGGTCAAGGTGTCCGACAAGATCACCGTCATCGAGAACCTGCTGGGAAAGGTGGACCGGCTCCTGATTGGCGGGGCGATGGCCTACGTGTTCATGGCGGCGCGGGGCCAGAAGGTAGGCAACAGTAAGGTCGAACGCACGAAAAAGGAAAAGGATGGGACCGAGACGGATGTCATCGCGCTGGCCAAAGGCCTCCTGGAAAAGATTGCGTCCGGCAAGGCCGAGGTCCTGTTCCCGGAGGATCACCTGGTGGCGAACGAGGTCGCGGCCGACGCCGACACGGACGTCCAGAGCCCCGATATTGAGGACGGCTGGACGGGCGTGGACATCGGCCCCGAAACGATTCAACTGTACCGAGAAAAACTCGCGGACGCCAAGACGGTCGTCTGGAACGGGCCGATGGGCATTTTTGAAATGGCGCCGTTTGCAGAGGGCACCAAGGCGATTTGCCAGGCGATGGCGGAGGTTGACGAGGTCGGCACGG
>Ga0307379_10000510_pt1 | contig 64715 bp, 52 predicted proteins | sample UN2MG_FD_202237 | JGI IMG/M metagenome (GOLD analysis project Ga0307379, IMG submission 202237) | Soil microbial communities from Risofladan, Vaasa, Finland - UN-2 | ecosystem: Environmental > Terrestrial > Soil > Coastal area > Acid sulfate soil | place: Finland: Risofladan, Vaasa | collected... | reverse complement strand
CATGCGGGGGTCGAGGACATGGCGACGCAGCCCCATGACGCGGAGGTCTTCGATGTAGAAGGCGGCGTGGTCGAGTATGACCTTATTCCTCGGGTTGATGGTGGCGCGGCGGGCCTTGAGCCAGGTGTTGAGCTGGCTGGGGGGGACCGGATACCAGAGGCAGGGGTCGCTGGTGGTGTCGGGCCGGGTCTGGAGCTTGTGGCCCTCGACGAGGAGTCGCTCCGGTTCCTCTGACTCGGAGACCCGGAGGAGGCGGCCGCGGAGCGAGTCGAGGTCATAGCGGAGGGCGTCGGCTTGAAGCTCGTGGGGGCCGGACTTCAGGGACACGCCGCCCTGGGCGCGGATGACATTCGACATGACATCGTACTGCATGCCGGCGGCGGTGATCTCGATCGTTTCGTAGGTGAGCCTGGCCTGGGGGCCGGCGACGAAGAGCTTTCTGTCGGGGCTGTAGGAGAGCTCCTCGGCGGCGAGCTCGACCATGCGCGACCCCGGGGAGGCGCTGCCGGGGACGCCGGTGAACTCGACCTCGATGGTGGCGCGGGCGGCGCCGACGATGGCGGAGACGACGGCGGTGCCGGCGGTGTTGGAGGGGGTAAGGACGGTCTGGGCGACGCCGCCGAGCGTCTGGACGGGAGAGCCGATCTCCCCGAGGGTGGTGATGAGGTGGACCGAGGTGCCGTCGGGGACGGGCCCGCCGGCGGCGTCGAGCACTTCGATCGAGATGACGGCGGGGGCGGTCCCGTCGGCGGGGACTCGGTCGGGGTCGGCGCGGAGAGCGAGCTGGACGCCCAGCGGGGAGGCGGGGGCAGCGGCAGCCAGCGCCATCGCCAGCAGGGGCAGGAGAAGGGCGACTGTTAGCTCTTTGCGGCGCCAGAGCATTGGTGCCTCAGGACTGGAAGTGAGGATCGAAACGGCGGGGCCCACACGGGGCCCCGCCGCAAGCAATCGAGGTTTTACTCGGCTCTCAGGAGGCGCTCGGTGTTGGCGGCGCGAGGGACGCGCGCTCCGGCCGCGCGGACGGCTGAGAGCCGGTCAGGCCTTTCGTGCATCATCTCGGCGCGGCTGGCCGAAGTGGGCTCGAACGTACGCTTCAGAGACCAGATCCAGCCCCGATCAACCGATGTGCCCAGGATTGGGACGGGCTCGTGGGTGTCGAAGGTGTTGCGCGCCCCGATGCGCCAGATAAAGAGGTTGCCAAGTCCTGGGACTAGTGACAGGTCGATGCCTTCCACCTTCGACTTGTAGCCTGGCACGTCCGGTTCAACAGGGGAGATAGTGTACGTGCGCACACCCGAGGGCTGGAAGGTCCAGTTGGGATCACGCGTGAGCTGGAGTATGATCTCATTTGCCCCGAAGGGGTAGTAGAAGTGGAAGGTGGCGAGGTTGCCAGCGACCTCCGGGTTCGGGAGGATGTCGAAGGTCTGGTAGACGCCACCGATGCGCTTCCCCTCCTGGTAGTAGTTGCTATAGGTGCCAGCGGCCGAGACGCCGACCACAACGTTCGGCACGCTGGTGAACTCGCCGATCTGCAACCACCAGAGACCGTCTCGGTCCTGACGGATAAGCAATGGGCGGATGTGATACTGGTAGTACACTCTTGGAGCCATCCCGCCGAAGTCATCGCCCGGCTCGATGGAAGGGAACCACCGGTAGGTCACCGAGTCCTCGGTAAGTTCAAGCTCTGGCTCGCCGCTATTGTCTGCCACGAAATCGGACCAGGGGTTGCCGATCTCGCCGGTCTCCGGGTCGATGTCAGGCTCCCACAGCTCGAACTCGGGCAGCACCTCAGTAATCGATCCGCTGGTCTGGTCTATGGTGATCTGGAGTTGCTGGAAGCTTGGGTCGTTGGGAACGTCCCAGATCCCGCCTCCGCCGGCGCCGGTTACGACAGCGACTAGCTCGCCCGACCGGCGAATTTCGTACCCTTTGATCCGCGAGCGTTCACTTCCCTGATAGGCATCCCAGGTGATGATTGCGGAGGGGTGCGGCTGGATGTCTCTGAGAGGGTAGATGTAGCTTTCCTGGTAGCCTCCCTCACCCAATTCGGCGGCGTTGGCGATCTGACGGGCTGTGAAGTTCGGGGCGGTGATATCACCTTCCTCGAGCCTGCGGGCGCGAGAGGCGTAATTGCCGAAGCCGAAGAGAATGGCGCCGGCGAGGACGACGGTCTCGAACCGCTTCCTCTTCTTCTCGGCGACCCCAACACGCTCGACGCCGGCGCCGGTCGGCAGCTTGTACACGGCGCGCAAATGGTCGCCCGTGCGGAGCGGGGGTCCCTCGATAATGTCGGCGTAGGACCCAATAGCGTCCGCATTGGTGACCTCAACCCTGCCGATCCTCTCACCGCCGCGGACTGCGACCAGGTGCATCCCGTTCCGAAGGCCGCCGCGCGTGCCAACGTTGAGAAAGACGGTCTCCCCGCGGGCCCAGAGAACCATGCCGGTGACGGTGGGGCGGGCCTTCATCTGCTCGACGGCGGAGAAGGCGGCTTGCGCGAGGGCCTTGCCCAGCAGCACTTCGTCGCTCACATCGGGGGAGGCGGGCCCCTTGCCGGTGGCGAGGGCGCCGTTGACGTCGACGCGGGCGACGCGGTCGAAGAGCCGGACGGCGAGAACGACCTCGCCGTAGCGGCCTTCGGGGCTTCGCAGGATGCGGGCGCCTCGGACTTCGCCGGTGATGACGAGAGCGACGTCGAGTTCGGTGGCGAGCCGGACGATCTCCACGTTACCGAGGGGAGCTGTCAGGCCGAGATCGCGCATCTGCAGGGTCACGTCGGCCTTGGGGAGGACGTCGAGGAGCAGCCGGTCTCGGAGTTCGACCGAGACTGCGGTGGCGGCTTCGTCGCCGAGCATCCCGGGGCGGACATCGGTCTTGTTCTCAAAGGGAACGATCGCCACCGACTGGCTGGCCGCGGCGCGAGTCACGATCTGCGCCTGAGCGGGGAGAAGCGTGAGAGCGGTGAACCCCATAGACCAGGAAAAAGCGGTGGTGAGCAGGTACGCGATGGTTCGCGCTAGCCGACCTTCTGAGAACGTGCGCATGATCCGTCGTCTCCTTGCATTGCGCGATCAGCCTGTTGGCCAGTTCGGCACGAAAAGAACGAGGGCCCCACGGGTGCCCCCATCGACGTCCCCGCCCCAAACGCATGCCCCACCGCCCACGTTGGCGGGCATTCTACCACAGCGCGCCGCCGGTTGTAAAGCACACGCCAGCAATTTAGACGCGCTCACTCCCGGTTAAGTTCGCGCCAGATCGATTCGAGCTGGTCGAGGGCCTGCTGTCGGCCAGCCGCGGTGTCTACCACCCAGTCGGCGCGGCGCCGCTGCTCCTGCAACGGCATTTGAGCGGCGATCCGCTGCTTCACTTCCTCGGCGGTCAGTCCATCCCTCGCCATGGTGCGGCGGATTCGCTCTTCCTCGTCGGCGGCGAGCACGAGGACTCGATCTACCTTCTGCTCCCGCCCGTATCCAACCTCCAACAGCAGAGGGGCGACGAGGCATATGATTCGGGCTTCGCCCTCGGCCGCGAGCCGGGCCAGCTCCCGGTCGATGGCGGCCACGATCGGCGGATGGGTGAGGGCGTTCAGTCGGGCGACAGCCCGCGGGTCGCCGAACACGGCTGCGGCGAGCTTTCGCCGGTCGAGGCTACCGTCCTGGCGGAGGAATTCGGGGCCGAATTCGGCAGCGATCCGGAGGGTCAGCGGGGCGCCGGGGCGCGTGAGGTCGTGCGCGACCTCGTCCGCGTCGATGATGACGGCGCCCTGGCGGCGAAAGAACTCGGCTGCTAGTCCTTTTCCGCTTCCGATTCCGCCGGTGATTCCGACGACGAGTACGCCTCGTCGGCGTTCTCGAGAGATGCTGCCGCCTCCTCGCCTGGTCTTTCGACCGTTTCCTCGCCCTCCGCCTCCTCCGGAGCACGCGCCTGCTCGATCTCTTCGGAGTCCGAGGCAGCCTCCGGTTGGGATTGGGTTTCCTCGTCGGCCGCGACTGCGCCCTTCTCCTCGGCTTCGGTCTCGACGCTCGCCCCCGCGGGCGCCTCTTTCTCGGCCTCTCCGATATCCTCGGCGGCCGCGACCTTCTCCTCGCCGGCCGCGACTGCGCCCTTCTCCTCGGCGACCGCGCCCTTCTCCTCGGCTTCGGTCTCGACGCTCGCCCCCGCGGGCGCCTGGGGCTCGCCGGCAGGCTCCTCGGGCTCTTCCTCCCCCGGAACGGCCGGCTCCAGCTGGGCCTGCTTGCGGGCCGCTTGGGTCTCCGCGAGGACGCTCCCGAAGAGGTCGCCGATCGTCACTCGCGTCTCATCCTCCTGGCGCTGCATGAACTCTTTGATCTGCTGGCGCTCTTTCGCCTGCTCGGACTGACGCAGGCTGAGGGTCATGCGGCGCTCGCTCGGACGGATGTTGATGACCTTGACATCGAGTTCCTGGTCGACGGAAAGGAGGCCCTGGGCGCGCTTGCCTCTTTCGCCCGGAAGCTCGGCATTGGGTATGATTCCCTCGATGCCGCTGTCCAGGCGAATGAAGGCTCCGAAGGGCACAACCCGCGTGATCGTGCCGTGGACGATCTGACCGACCTTGTAGTGCTTGGGCACCTCCTCCCAGGGGTCGGGGAGGATCTGCTTCAGACCCAGCGAGATTCGGTTCTGCTCTCGGTCGAATCGAAGGACCATGACGTCGATCTTCTCGCCGACCTTCACGACATCGTTGGGGTGTTTGATCCGCGTCCAGGACATCTCGGTGATGTGAAGGAGGCCGTCGAGGCCCCCGAGGTCGACGAAGGCACCGTAGTTGGTGATCCGCCGCACGATACCGCGGTAGACCTTGTTCTCCTCGAGGGAGGCAAGGGTCTTCTCGCGCCGGTGCCGACGTTCATCTTCGATGGCGTTTTTGTGTGAAACGACGACGCGCTTTCGGCCCCGGTCCACCTCGATGATCTTGACCTTGAGGGACTGGCCGATGAAGCGGTCGAGGGCGTAGACGTTTCGGGTTCGCACGTGGGAGGCAGGGAGGAAGCCGCGCAGGCCGAGATCGACGACCAGTCCGCCTTTCACGCGGTCGGTGACCATGGCGCTGAGGACGTCTCCCCTCTCGTGGGCCTCGATGACTCGGCGCCAGACCCGCTCATAGTCGGCCCTTTTCTTGGAGAGCACGGGGTGGCCCTCCTCGTCTTCGGGGCGAACGACATACACCGAGATACGGTCTCCGACCTCCAGCGCCTTGCCGTCGTCGGTGGCCCCGTCGGCGAGCTCGGACACGGAGATGTGCCCTTCAGACTTGGTGCCGACGTCGACCAGGACGCCATCGTCATCCATGTGGACGATGAGCCCCTCGACGATCTGACCAGTCGTCAGCGGCTCGACCGATCCCTCCATATCTTGCTGCGGGCGAACCGGCTCCTCTTCCGCGGCTGGTGCCTGGGCTGGGGGTTCCTGCTCGGCTTCCGCGGTCCGGCTTTCCAGGCTTTCTGACTCAACAGGAGTCTCAGGTGTGTCCATGGCTCCGCCTATCCTTCCTCGCCAGGTACGGGATGACTTCGGTGCGTCAATCGAACCTACAGCCGAAGCGATCCCAGGTAGACACCCGCTCCGGGCGGGACGCCTACCACTCCAAATGTCTTGCCGCGCGCAGGAGCACCTCTGTTCCTGCTCCCTTCGCTCGCGGATGCAGCTCCGGGGCCTTGCCCCACTACGGCTCTGGCCCCACTGGAAGTCCTTTTAGAGTCTTTCGGCGCTCCGGAGGCGGCTCCTTCCGGGAATGGCCGCGGCCTGCACTTTCTGCGTGGGGAAGCGGGGGGCACGGCGAACGCGAGGCGGGAGCCGGCCGCCTCAGGTCAACGGCTTCATGTCGAGCCAGTTCTGGCCTGCCTTGAGGTCCACCTTCAGGGGAACGCAGAGCTGATAGGCGCCGGACATGCAGTCCGCGACGAGGGCCGCGGTCTCCGTCAGCTCGGAGTGGGGGACCTCCAGCAGCAGCTCATCGTGGACCTGGAGGAGCATGCGGCCGCGGAGGCTCTGCGCGTGGAGGGCGTCGTGCAGGCGGAGCATGGCGAGCTTGATAATGTCGGCTGCGCTTCCTTGCATGGGTGTGTTGACGGCCATGCGCTCGGCCGCCTGACGAACGGCCGGGGCCTTGGCGCGGAGTTCGGGAAGCGGGCGGCGGCGACCCATGAGGGTCTCGACGTAGCCCTGCTTGCGGGCGCGCTCGGGCATTGACTTCATATAGTCGTGGACCTTGGGAAACTGGGCGAAGTAGCGCTCCATGTAGCGGCGGGCGTCCGCGAGAGAGATGCCCATCTCCCGCGCCAAGCGGAAGTCGCTGATGCCGTAGGGGATGCCGAAGTTGACCATTTTCGCGAAGGCGCGCATGTGGGGTGTAATGTCGCCGGGTGCGACCCCGAATATCTCCGCGGCGGCGGCTCGGTGGAGGTCTTCGTCCCGGCGGAAGATGGCGATGAGGTTCTCGTCCTCGGTGATGTGGGCGAGGATGCGGAGCTCGATCTGAGAGTAGTCGGCCGAAAGGAGGAGGTGGTCGGGATCGCCGGCGACGAAGGCGCGCCTGATCTCCATACCGGCCTCGGTGCGAATGGGGATGTTCTGGAGGTTCGGGTCGGTGCTGCTCAGTCGGCCGGTCGCCGTGACCGCCTGGTTGAAGGAGGTATGGATCCTTCCTGTGGCCGGATTGACGAGCGGAGGCAGGGCGTCGACGTAGGTCGACTTGAGCTTTGTGACCTCGCGGTATTCGAGGATCTTGCCCACGATCTCGTAGTCGCTCAGCCCGACGAGGACGGCGGCGGCGGTGGAGTAGCCGCTCTTGGTGCGCTTGGTCTTGTCGGGGGGCAAGCCGAGCTTTTCGAAGAGGATGTGTCGAAGCTGCACGGGAGAGCTGATGTTGAACTCCTCGCCCGCGAGGAGGTGGATGTCCTTCTGCAGCTCTGCGGCGCGCGCGCCGAGCTTGTCAGAGAGAGCGGCGAGCACGTCGCAGTCCACGGCTATGCCGGTCCGCTCCATGTGGAGCAGAACAGGGATCAGCGGCATCTCCAATTCACGCAAGAGCGCGTCGAGATGCATGGCGCCGAGCTGATCCTCGAGCAGGGGCCTGAGGGAGGCGATCTGGTTGGCCGCCACGGCGGCGGCGTCGGGGTCGGGGGAGCCGTCCTTGAGCGGCGCCGGGGATTCAGTCTCCAGATAGTCGGAGACGACGCTCCCCAGGTCCTCGACCCGGCGCGCCGGGTTCACGAGGTAGGCCGCTATCATGGTGTCGAACCAGAGGCCCTGCAGCGCGAGGCCCCGATCGTGCAGGAGGAGGGCGGACCGCTTGAGGTCGTGGCCGATCTTTGGCACATCGGGGGACTCGAGGATGGGCTTCAGGGGAGCGAGAAGCCGGTCGAGGTTCTCCTGGTCGGGAGAGAGGACGACGGATGTCCCGCCGGCGGCGAGGCAGAGACCGAAGAGGGAGGCTCGGAGCCCGGAGGCTGCTGCGGCGAGGGGGTGGATTATCAGTTCAGGTATGCCTTCGAGCCGCGCGGCGAGTGCTCGAGCGGCGCGCGGGGTGGTGATGAGATCGTGCTCGGAGCCGGGGGTATGCTGTCCGCCTTCGAGGCCCTTCAGGAGGGAGCGGAAATCGAGGCGTCGGAAGATCTCGGCGAGTCTTTCGGTGTCCGGGGAACGGCGCTGGAGCTGCTCCGGATCGAATTCTATCGGCAGGTCGCGCACGATGAGGGAGAGCTGTTTTGCGCGACGGGCGAGATCGGCGTGGGTGGCGACGGCGGAGGCGATGCGGGGAGGCTTGAGTTGATCGACATGGGAGAGGACGTCCTCGAGGGAGCCGAACTCGGCGATGAGCTTCGCTGCGGTCTTTTCGCCGATGCCGGGGACGCCGGGGATGTTGTCGCTGCTGTCGCCCCGGAGGGCGCGGAAGTCGGCGAGCCGGTCCGGGCTGAGGCCGTAACGCTCCTGGACCGCCTTCGGGTCGTAGCGCTTGGTGTCGGTGATGCCGCGCCGGGTGACCATGACGGAGACGCGGTCGGAGACGAGCTGGAGCTCGTCGAGATCGCCGGTCACGATGAGGACGCGGGTTCCGCCGCGCTCGGCCTGGGCCGCCAGGGTGCCGATGACATCGTCGGCCTCGTAGCGTTCCATGCCGAAGGCGGGAATGTGCATCGCGTCGAGGATCTCGCGGGCCATATCGAACTGGGGTCCGAGCTCGTCGGGCATGGCGCGCCGGGTGGCCTTGTAATCCTCGAATATCTCGTGTCGGAAGGTGGGGCCGGGGAGGTCGAAGGCGACGGCGATCATGTCCGGCTGCTCCTCGTCGAGGACCTTGAGGAGCATGGTGGTGAAGCCGTAGGCGGCGTTGGTCACTTCGCCCTCGGCGTTGGTGAGGGGCGGGAGCGCGAAGAAGGCTCGATAGAGGAGGCTGTTGCCGTCGATGAGGACGAGGTTGCTGCCGGCGGCCTGTTTTGTCGCTTTGTCCCGGGTCACATGTCTCCTGGGCGGGTCCGCTGGGCGGCGGGCGGAGCCGGATGGAGATTGCCCTGGGCCAGCCGCGCGGCGAAGTCGTCGTAGAGCAGGCCGCCGGTCACGGTCACCTCCCGCTGGCGGACCGAGCTGACTTCGCCGAGGAGCCACTGCAAGACAGATGGGGGCCCGTATTTCTTGAGCTGGGGCTTGCCGCTGATGCCGGCGAGCTTGCCGGCCTGGATCAGCGCTTCGTGAAACCCGCCGATCTCGTCGATCAGTCCGTTTTCCTTGGCCTGTTGCCCGGTGTAGACGCGGCCGTCGGCGAGGGCGAGCACGGCCTCGCGATCCATTCCTCTGCCCTCGGCGACGTGGTTCACGAACTGGTTGAAGACCTCGTTGATGAGGGTGGTGATGACGTCCCGCGCTTCGGGGCTCAGGGGCCCGGCGGGCTGAAACATGTCTTTGAGTTCGCCGCTCTTGATGATTTCGGTGTCGATGCCGATCTTGCCAAAGAGGCCGGACAGGTCCTCGTGAATGGCGATGGCGCCGATGCTGCCGGTGAGGGTCGCGGGATCGGCGAAGATGCTGTCGCAGGGGGCGGCGACGTAGTAGCCGCCGGAGGCGGCGACGTCCGCCATGGAAGCAACCACGATCTTGCCGGCCTTTCGAGCGCGCTGAACGGCGCTGTAGATCTCCTGAGAGCCGGCGGCGGAGCCGCCGGGGCTGTTGACGCGAAGGAGTATCCCTTTGACGTTGCCATCATCGATGGCGCTGTCGATCTGGTCCACGATGTCGTCGGAGCCGGTGGCGGCGCCGCCGAACATGGAGAATCCGGACTCGCCGGCGACGATCATGCCGTCGACTCGGATGAGGGCGATGCGCTCGCCGCCCGCCTCAAAACCGTCGATACCGCCGAAGGTGCCCATGATGGCGATCAGCACGAGGAAGATGCCGAGCATAACGACGAGCAGGCAGCCGGCGAGGCCGAAGCCGCAGCCCCACTGCCAGACAGGGCGGCGCCGCGGGGGCGGCGGTTGGTAGCTTGGGGGGAGTGCAGGTGGCGGCGCCTGGGCCACCGGTGGAGGCGGTGGGGGTGCTGCCTGGGCCGGAGGCGGTGGTGGCACCGCCTGGGCCGGCGGTGGAGGCGGTGGTGGCACCGCCTGGGCCGGCGGTGGAGGCGGTGGTGGTACCGCCTGGGCCGGCGGTGGAGGCGGTGGTGGCGCTGCCTGGGCCGGAGGCGGTGGGGGGGGCGGAGGAGGAGGTGTCGGCGGCTGGGGTGGTTCTATCGGCGGTTGCTCTGTCACTATCGTCCTCCCGTGGGGCGGATTGATCCGCGCCTTGACACGCTTCGTACGGCCAGATTATACTCCCGACGCACGCCGGTGTGGCGGAATGGCAGACGCGCCTGACTCAAAATCAGGTGGGCGCAAGCCCGTGGGGGTTCGACTCCCTCCACCGGCACGACCGCTCGCTCTTACCGCTTAGCCTTTTCCCCGGTGATTTCCTGTCCGCAGTCGAGGCGCGTGTTTGGGTCGGGGCACGGCCGGGGGGATCGGGAACGGATTGCCGGGCCAGTGTCACCTCGTCATGACGCAATGGAGGGGCACAGCCGGAAGGGTCCCCGCGTGAACACGCGATGGGGGCCCGAAGGAGGCCGGCGGACATGCTCCGAGCAGGGCCGTGCGTCTTCTCCGAGAGAGGGCTCAGCTCGCCTTGGAATCAGCAGACAGCAGAGTCCGACCCCATTTCACAAGCCCAGCATGTAAGCGCCCACTCAACACGATCCCTGGGGTCGGACTCTACTATGTAGTATAGCGGGAATATCTCTGGCCGCAACCCTGTTTCGCTATCCGAGACGACTTCTGTGTGCCGTTCTTGTTAGACGGCCGGCCGAGCCCCTGCTGGGCCACCTCTTACAAGCTGCGCGCGCCAGCCGGGGGCGAGCAGTTGGGAGAGTCTGTCGGCAGCGCCACGCAGCAGTGGCAGCCACTGCCTGATGTTGGGCTCTGTGAGGCGATGGATGAGCGGCACGACGGTGACGCTCGCCACCACGCTTTCGGCATGGTCGACGACCGGCACTGCGAGCGCCCCCACTCCGCGGCTTCCCTCTTCGTAGCTCAGCGCGTAGCCTTTTTGGCACACCTCGTTGAGTTGCCGAAGCAACTGCTCGCGTGAGGTAATAGAGTGCTCGGTCAGTGCAGTGAGTCCGCGCCGGATATAACTCTCCACGGCAAGTCTGGACTGAGCCGACAGGAAGCACTTGCCGGAAGCTGCCGCGTGTAGGGGTAAGAGGGTGTCGTACTCGGGATGGAAGCATATGGGACTGTGAGGCAGAGCGGCCTGGCCGGATATGGCGTTTCTTCCATCCCGGTCGGGGAGGCCCAGGATAGCAGTGCAACCGGTTGCGTCGGCGAGTTCCTGCAGGATGCTCTTGGCCATCTCGGCCAGCGAGCTTGCCGGGCGAAGCACTGAAGCCCGTCGCATCAAGAATAGGGGGCTCACGCGGTATTGCCGGCCCGGCGCGTCCTGCCATGCGACGTCCCCTGCCTCCAGCGTGCACAGCAGTCGCCAGGCGGTCGTCTTGTCGAGGCTGCGCGCCCGGGCCAGTGCCGTCAGCGGCATGCCCTCTGGATGGGTGAGCAGTTGCCCCATGAGCCGAATCAACCGCGCCACGGTCCGAACGTAAGGGGTCGGCCCCTCCCCAAACCCAGGGTCCGGTGTCTCCCAGGGCGAGGATGACGGGTGAGCCCCTGTCTCGGATTCCCGTACACGGGCCAGCCACGAATCGTAGCTCAGCATAGTGGAAACGCGCTCGGCGGCGTCCCGCAGCACCGGCAGATAGGTCAGCGCCTGGCGTTCGGCAACACTACCTTCAGTGAAGATCAGCGTCATGCCTCCGACCACAGCGCCTCCAGCTCCCTTCAGCGGTGCCGCCAGCGCAGACATGTCCGGGAGCGCCTCACCTCGACTGACAGCATAGCCTCGCTTGCGGACGCGCAGCAGTTCCTTCCGAAGCGCAGATGGAGACGACACGGTTCTGTCGGTGGCCCTCTCTAACCCCGGCGCCAGGTATGCGGCAAGTTCCTCTTCTGACCGTGCCGCCAGATAGCACTTGCCCGCAGCAGTACTGTGCAGCAGTAGGGCTTCTGGGGCGCGAGTCAGATCATAGTAGATGACTGTTGGGGGCACGGAGTGCATCGCGGCCATCGCCATCCTGCCCGCTCCTTTGGGCAGCCCTACCAGACTGGTAGCCCCCGCTGACTCGGCAAGTCGGTCCAGAGTGCCCTGCACCGAGGATAGAAAGGAAAGCGCAGGACGCAGGAACGGCATCAGGTAGGTCCATGAGCCGGGATCGCTGCTGTAACGGCCGGTAGCATCATCATGCTGCAGGATTCTCTCGGCGACCAGGGTGCGTAAGATACGGAGGGCCGTTGCCTTGTTCATCCCCAGCTCCGCACTTACCTCGGCGAGCTGCTTTCCCCGGAGTGACGTCTCCACGACCTCGAGGATAGCTAGTGCCCGCTGTGCCGATTTGAGGACGTTCGGCCGCCTTGGAACCGAACCCATCGCGCGCTCCCTCCGCGGACTGGCTGAGGTAGTTCGTGCGAATGACCGGCGCGCCCGCACGGAATGTGCTTCGTTCTATTCGACCACAGCCCCTGCTCTCGCGGGCAGCGAGATGTTCGGAGGCCGGACTGGAGGCGGCACGGGTCGAATCCCTGCGCCGTATGGGTCTGAGCGTTGCCGTCCATACGACCCGCAGGAGCGACATTCTTGTCGCGACATCACGGGCGCATCGCCGCAGAACACCGGTCGCGGCAGGAACGTCGCTCCTACGGTTCGGCGAAATGCCCGATGTCGCGGTATTTGCGGTAGCGGGCGGCGAGGAGTTGGTCGGTGGGGACGTGTCGGAGGTGGTCGAGCGCCGACAGGAGGGCGGCCTTGACGGTGGCGGCGGTGGCGGCGGGGTCGCGCTGGGCGCCGCCGAGGGGCTCCGGAATCACCTCGTCCACCGCGCCCAGCTCTTTGGTCCGGGCGGCGGAGAGGCGGAGGGCTTCGGCGGCTTCGGGGCCGCGTTTGGGATCGCGCCCGAAGGCCTCGAGAATGACGGCGCAGGATTCCGGCGGTATGACCGAGTAGATACCGTGCTCCAGCATCATGACGTGGTCGGCGACGGCGATGCCGATGGCGCCGCCGCTGCCGCCCTCCCCGATGATGAGGGCGACGATCGGGGTTTCGAGGTGAGACATGAGCAGCATGCTCTCGGCGATGGCGTTGGCGATGCCGCGCTGCTCCGCCTCCGGCCGAGACTCGGCGGCGGGGGTATCGACGAAGCTGATGACGGGCCACTGGAGTTTCTGCGCGAGGCGCATCACCCGGCCCGCCTTGCGGTATCCCTCCGGGCGGGCGCTGCCGAAGTTGCGGAACTGGCGTTCTTTGACGTCTCGGCCCTTTTGATGGCCGATGACGGCGACGGAGGCGCCGTCGAGGGAGGCCAGGCCGGCGACTACGGCGGGGTCGTCGCCGAAGCGGCGGTCGCCGTGAAGCTCGACGAAATCGTCGAAGACGGCCTTCACGTAGTCGAGTGTATAGGGCCTATCTGCGTGACGCGCGAGCAGGACGTTGTCCCAGCCGTTCAAGCGTGAGAACACCTCCCGGGTGATCTGCTCCTGGCGCCGCCGCATGTCTGCGATCTGTTGCCTCACCTGAGCGCGGCGCTCTTCGCTGATGCTCGGCGCGGCCAGCAAGCGCTCCAGCTTCTCGATATCTTCGTCGACCTCTCGCAACTGCCTGTCGAATTGAAGCCACCGGCTCACTGCACGTCTTCCTTGGGCTCGGGTGAGAGAAGGCGGAGGATCCGCCCGAGGAGTGGACGGAGCTGCCTGCGGGGAACGACGCTGTCCACCATGCCGTGCTCGTATTGGAATTCCGCGGTGTGGCTGCCCGGGGGCAGCTTGATCTTGAACGCCTTTTCGATGACGCGGGGGCCGGCAAAGCCGACGAGGGCCTTGTGCTCGGCGATGGCGATGTCGGCCACGGAGGCGAAGCTGGCGAACACACCGGCGGTGAGGGGATCGGTGTAGACGACGACAAAGGGAACTCGCTCCCGCTCGAGCCGCCCGACGACGGTGGTGGTCTTCGCCATCTGAAGAAGCGAGACAATGCCTTCCTGCATGCGAGCGCCGCCCGAGCAGGCGAAGACGAGGAGCGGGATTCTGCGCGCGACGGCATGCTCGGCGGCGCGGGCGAACTTTTCGCCGACGACGGCCCCCATGCTTCCGCCCCGGAAGCTGAAGTCCATGACGGCGAGCGAGACGGGCAGGCCCTCGATGCTGCACTCGCCCCAGACGAAGGCGTCGCGCAGTCCGGTGCTGGCCGCGTCCTCCCGGAGCTTCTCTCCATAGCCGGGAAAGCTCAGGGGGTCGCTGCTGTGCATGGCTGCATCGTGCTCGATGAAGGAGCCCTCGTCGGCGGTGATGGCGATTCGCTCCCTGGCCGTGAGGCGGCGATGATGGCCGCAGTGCCGGCAGACATAGAGGTCCTGCTCCATCTCCGGCTGGTAGAGCATGTCGCCGCACTGGGGACATTTGGTCCAGAGCCCCTCGGGGACGGCCTCGCCCGGCCTGTTGTCACCTCGCTGATGGGTCAACGCGGCCTCCCGGCCCGGCGCGGGGTAAAGGGCGCGCGGCCCGCCCCGGAGAAACTACAGAATCGAGAGCGACACCATCGGCGGGGGACTGCATGAGCATCGACGACATCAGGCGCGAGATAGACGAGCTGGATGCCGCCATCCTGGAACTGCTGAACCGGCGGGCGGAGAAGGCGATTGCGATCGGGCGCATGAAGGAGGAGGCCGAGGCGGAGGTGTTCGATCCCGCCCGGGAGCGCCGGATCCTCGACCGGCTGACGGCGATCAACAAGGGGCCGCTGACGCCAGAGGCGCTGCGGGAACTCTACGGCGCGGTGTTCGCCGTGAGCCGGCTGCTGGAGAAGCAGCTCGCCATCGCCTACTACGGCCCGGCGGGATCGTTCACGCACATTGCGGCGCGGCGGCAGTTTGGCGCGGGGGCGGACCTGCGGCCGTTCGACGCCATTGGAGATGTCTTCATCGCCGTCGAGAAGAAGGACGCCGACTTCGGCGTGGTTCCGATCGAGAACACGACGGCGGGTGTCGTTCCGCTGACGCTGGACGCGTTCATGGAGTCGAAGCTTCTGGTCTGCGCCGAGCTCTACGTGGACATCGAGCACTATCTGCTCTCGCGGTGCCGGGCGCTGGAAGAGATCGAGCGTGTGTATTCCCATCCTCAGGCGATTGCGCAGTGCCGTCTCTGGCTGCGGGCGAACCTGCCCGGGGTGGAGATCGTGCCGGTGGGGACGACGGCTCGGGCGACGGAGCTGGCGAGCAAGGAGCCGAGGGCGGCGGCCATCGGTCCCGCCTTTGCGGGCGAGCTGCACGACGTGCCGGCGCTGCGGGCGAAGATCCACGACCAGGCCGACAACCGCACTCGGTTCGTGGTGATCGGACAGGCGGCGGCGAAGCCCAGCGGCACGGACAAGACGTCTCTTCTGTTCTCGGTGCCGCACCAGGCTGGAGCGCTGCACTCGGCGCTTGGCGTGTTCAGCAGTCATGAGATCAATATGACCTTCATTCAGTCGCATCCCACGAAGCAAACGCCGTGGGAGTACATGTTTTTTGTGGATGTGCAGGGCCACCGCGATGACCCCCGGCTCTCGGAGGCATTGGGGAAACTGAGGGACCACACCCTGATCCTCCGCCTCCTCGGATCGTACCCCGAAGCCCAGTAGACTCAGTCCCTCAGACTTCCTCCTCGCCCGAGGGTTCTCCTGCCGGCCAGTCAAAGGCCTGGGGAAGCAAATCGACCAACTCGAAGGTTCGCCGAACGTTTCCCCGGCCGACCGAGACGATGGGGAGCTGTTGGCAGAATTCCGCCAGGACTTGGCGGCAGGCGCCGCACGGGGGAAGAGGGGCGGCGTCCGGCGTGAAGATGAGAAGGCGCCGAAAGGTGCGCTCGCCCTCGGCCACGGCGCAGCCGAGCGCGACGCGCTCGGCGCAGACGGTGAGGCCGAAGGAGCAGTTCTCGACGTTGCACCCGGAGTAAACGGCGCCATTTCCGCCCTCGAGCGCGGCGCCGACTCTCAGCTTTGAGTAGGGCGCGTGGGCGCGCTGGCTGGCCGCCCGGGCGGCCGAGAGTAGGTGGTCCCACTCACTCTGCTTCTCCGCCTTGCTCTTCATCTTCCCCCTCTTTCGGGAGGCGCACGATGCGCACGCGTTGGATCCGATTCTCGGACACGGCCTCGACCGCGAAATCCAGGTTTCGCCACGACACGTGCTCGCCGGCGGCGGGGAGGCGGCCGAGGCGGTCCAAGATGAAGCCGCCGACGCTGTCGAACTCGCCTTCGGGAAGCTCGACGCCGAAGTGGTCTTCGACGGCGTCCACACTGACCCATGCATCGACGACGGCGGTGTGCTCGTCGATGGGGTTGATGGACTCGGACTCGAAGTCGTGCTCGTCGCGGATCTCGCCGAATATCTCCTCCAGCAGGTCCTCGATGGTCACCAGGCCGGCGGTGCCTCCATACTCGTCGATCACGATGGCGAGGTGGAGACGCTTCCTCTGCATGAGGCTGAGCAGCTCGGCGACCTGTTTGCTCTCGGGCACCATCGGCACCGGCTTGCGGGCGAGCTGGCCGGCGGTCAGCTGCGGGTCGTCGGCCCCGAGGGCGGAGACGACGTCTTTCATGTAGAGAACGCCGATGATGTGGTCGACGTCCTCGACGCAGACGGGGAGGCGGGAGTAGCCGGTGCGCTCGCTGACCCCGGCGGCCTGGAGGAGGGAGCTGTCGGCGGGGATCCATAGGATGTCAGTTCTGGGAGTCATGACCTCGTGGGTGACCTTATCGGCGAACTCGATGACGCCGGCGATCATCTCCCGCTCTTCGACCTCGATGTCGCCGTTCGCCTGCCCTTCGCCGACGAGTTCGAGGACCTCTTTGTCGGAGTAGCGGGGCAAGACGGCGAGCGCCCTGCCGCCGAAGATGGGGATCAATGCCCGCCGGATGATGGTCAGCCCGGTGAGATGGAGGAGGCGGCTTACGGGGCGCATGATCTTGTAGACCACGAAGAGCAGCGGAGCCAGGGCGAGCGCAACCGCCTCGGCGCGCCGCACGCCGTACGTCTTGGGCGTCACCTCACAGAAGACGAGAAGGAAGACGATCATGCCCGCGGAGGCCAGCGCGATCCACGCCTCGTTGTGCCCGGAGAGGTTGATGGCGATCTCGGTGGTGTAGGCGGAGGCGACGATAATAGACAGGTTGATGAGCAGGATGAGCGAGCTGAGCACTTCCTGGCGGTGGCTGAGGAGGTAGACGAGGCGCTGAGAGGCCCATCGCCGCTCTTCGGCGAGCTGCCTGGCGCGGACGAGTTCCATACGCACCAGCGCCGCCTCCGACAGCGAGCTGAATCCGAGCAGCAGCCAGCAGATGACAACGGCCGCGATCTGGCCGGAGAACTTACCGACCTCAGTGAGTGCTGTAGTTGATGAAGGATCGGTCATATCTGGCGGTCCGCCCCCGCGGACCCTTTCTCACACCTCACTCGCTCGCGGACTCCTCCTCGGGTTTCTCCTCGAGGACGGCGCGCACCCGAGTGATGCGGTGACCGTCCAGCTCGTCCACGATCAGGGTCGTTCCATCGAGATCGACCTCGTCGCCGGGCCGCGGGACTACGCCGAGGCGGGCGTACAGGAGCCCGGCCACCGAGTCGTACTCGCCCTCGGGGAGATCGACGCCCAGCACGGCGGAGGCATCGCCGATGCTCATCTTGCCGTCGAGGATGACGCCGCCGCCGACGGTGTGCTCGATGGCGGGCCGGACGACATCGTACTCGTCGTAGATATCGCCGACAACCTCCTCGAGGAGATCCTCCAGGGTGACGAGGCCGGCCGTTCCGCCGTATTCGTCGAGGACGATGGCCAGCGTTCGGCGCCTGCGGCGGAACTCGGTGAGAAGATCGCTGAGCTTCTTGGTCTCGGGAACACGCAGCGGCTCACGCATCACGGCGGTCACGGGCGTGTCATTCTTGCCCGCCGCGAGGAGCGGGATCACGTCTTTCACGTGAACGGTCCCGATGATATCGTCGAGGTTTTCTCGGTAGATCGGCAGACGGGAGATCCGGTGCCGGGTGGCGGCCTTGCCCGCCTCCTCGGCGGTGGAGGTATCCTCTAGAACCACCATGTCGGTGCGGGGCACCATTACCTCTCGCGCCACCTTGTCGCCGAACTCGAAGATCTGGTGGATCATGACCTTCTCTTCTTCCTCGAGGCCGCCGGTTTCGGCCTGGAGGTCGACGATGGCGCGGATCTCGTTTTCGGTGACGGGCAGCTCCGGGGGGGGCCGGCCACCGAAGAGCAGGGTGAGGCGCTCGGCGACGGCGCCCACCAGGCGGGCGGGCACGGTGAGCACCCCTGTCACAAGCCCCACCGGCACCACGACGGCGCGGGCGACGCGCTCCGGGTTGGCGGCAGCGTAGTTGATGGGAACGGCTTCGGCGAACACGAGCACGAGCAGGGCCATGCCCACGATGGCGACCCACACCGGCAGGTGGAGGCCGGTAATGACCCAATTGGCGGCGATCGCCTCGGCGGAGTAGTTGACGGCGGTGATGGCGAGCAAGATGGCGGTGAGGGTCGCGCCGGGGTTGGCGAGAAGCTTCTCCAGAACGGCGGCGACTCGCCCTTTGGCCGCCCGCCGGGAGCGTCGGCGGCCCATGGCGAGGAAGCTGATCTCCGCCGCCGAGAACACGGCGGAGATCATGAGAAGGAGGGCGATGATGATGATGGGGCGTAAGTGACCGGGCGACATCTCAGCCCCCCGCTCGCATCGCCAGGAGTCCGTACAGGCCGGTGCCCAGCACCAGGGCGACGACGGTCCCGACGATCACTTCGCGCACGGTATGGATGCCCGCGTCGACGCGGCTCTGGGCAACGAGAACGGCGAGGGCGAAACCGAGCGCACGCACGATGATATCCGGTGTGAGAAAGCAGATGCTGACGAAGCAGAAGAAGCCAAGGGCGCTGTGGGCGCTCACGAGCCCGCCCCGCGTGAGGCTGCCGTGCCCACCCCAGAGCTTGCCGAGGATCACGGCGGCGACCACGGTCACGATGCCAACGAGGCCGACGTGCAGGATATGGGGCTCCGGGCGAGTGGGGAGTCCCTGGAGCGCCTTGACAGCGTTGGTGCTGGCGAAGACGCCGAGGGCGACCACGAGCCCGAATACCGTGGCAACGAGGACGCCCGCTCCGCCGACGTCCTTGGCCGCTTTCGCCAGCGGGTGATATTCGGGGCTGACGAGGTCGACGACGACCTCGATAGCTCTGTTGATGACCTCGGCGAGCACGACCATGCTGATGGCGAGAAGGAGGAGCAAGACGTCGAGTCGGCTGACGGAGAGGAGGGCGCTGAAGAGCATGACGAACGCGCCCACGAGGCAGATGAAGCGCATGTGCCAGTCCTGGCGGAGGACATGCAGAAGCCCATCGACGGCGTTCCGCGAGCTGTCGAGCAGGCTGCGGTTTCTCATGCCTTCGAGCGCTGCTGTATCCGCCCCAGCAGGTCCTGCGCCCGGCGCATCATGCGTCTCCGCTTGGCCGGCGTCTCGTCGGTCCACCCGGCGAGGTGAAGAATCCCGTGGGTCAGGAGAAGAGCCATCTCCTGCTCGAGGCTGTGTCCCACCTGCTGCGCCTGTCGAGCCGCCGTTTCGGCCGAGATCGCTACGTCCCCCAGCAGCGGGCCCGTCCCGGCCGGGCTCAGGTCTTGAGGAAACGCCAGTACGTCCGTCGGCCTGTCCTTCTTCCGATACTCCCGGTTCAGTTCCTGAATCCATCCGTCGTCACCGATGACTACACTCAACTCTGCCTCGGGGTGACAGCCTTCGGCCTGCATCACGGCTTCGGCAAGCTCTTCCAGCCATCTCCGCCGGAGGCGGCGCTTCTGCTTGTTCAGAACCAATACGGTCACCTGGGCTCACAGTCCTACCCCGCCCTCGACCCGCTCGGGATAAGCGATCCGGTTGCGACACAGCTCGGCGGTGAGAACGCGATTCATCACGGCCTCTGCGGTCGAGACCTCGCGGAAGGTGAGATCGCAGTGCTCCATCTGGCCGCCCACCACCCGCTCTCGGGCTATTTCCCGAACCATTTGCTGGACCCGCTGGGGAGTGGGGTCCTCGATCGATTTCGCGGCCGCATGAACGGCGTCGGCCAACATGACGAGGGCCGCCTCTTTGGTGCTGGGCAGCGGCCCCGGGTAGCGGAACTGGTCCTCGGAGACGTCCTCCGGACGGGCGCCGCTGAGCGCCTGGTGGTAGAAGTAGCTCATCGTGGTGGCACCGTGGTGCTCCGCTATTATGTTTACCACCTCTGGCGGCAACCGGTACTGCTGGGCGAGCGCGACGCCATCTTTCACGTGGGAGACGATGATGAGGCCGGAGAGTGAGGAGGAGAGGCGGTCGTGCACGTTGTCCACGCCGAGGAGGGCCTGGTTCTCCACGAAGAAGGCGGGGCGGTAGAGCTTGCCGATGTCGTGATAGAGGGCGCCGACGCGGGTGAGGAGGGCGTCGGCCCCAACGGCCTCGGCGGCGCCCTCGGCGAGGTTCGCCACCATCATGGCGTGATGGTAGGTGCCGGGGGCCTCGGCCTGCAGCCGCTTGAGCAACGGCGTCTGCGGGTTGAGCAACTCGAGCAAACTCAAATGGGTCGTGATGCCGAAGGGTCGCTGCAGCATGTAGATGCCGCCCAGCGCCAGGACGGCGGCGCCGGGGCTGTAGAGACCGGCCGCCAGGAGTGCCTCCCGGGTGATGGAGGCGACTTGCTGGGATTGGAGAAGGCCGACGGCGGCGACAAGCACGAGGTTCGTTGCCGCCATGGCGCCGACGACCACGCGCAGACGGGACACCGGCCAGAGCTGGGAGGAGAAAGCGAGGGCGGTGGCGGCGCTTCCCAGAGCGAGCAGCACTGCCGGGAGCCCGGCGTTCGCCATCAGTCCGACCAGCAAACTCAAGGCGAGAGCCAGCGCCATGCCGATGCTATCGGCGAGCAGGGCGGCCGCCATGAGGGCGGCCGCGGGGACGATCAACATCCAGGCATTGGGCAGGGCGAGCGTGATCAGGTTCATGACGAAGAGCGAGGCCACGGCGAGAAGGGAGAGCAGGAGCAACCACTTGGGCTTCTCGTAGACGTGCCGCGCCCCGCTGCGGGTCTGAAGCCCCAGCAGGAGGACGATGAGCCCCACAATGAGGACGGTGGAGAGCAGCCGTCTATAGTCGAGCCGCGGGCTGGCAAGCCCGAGCGCCCGCAGCATGTCGAGATGCTCCCGCGTGACGCGCTCGTCCTCGAAGATGATGAGCTGGTCGGCATCGATGGTGCGGACCACTTCCTGGACCCGTTGGCGGGCCTCGGCGCGGGCTGCCTCTTCCGCCTCGCTGTCGAGCCGGCGATTGGGGGCGATGTCGCGCTTCGCTATCTGGGCGATGAGGGCGGCGGCCCCGGGGCTTCGCTGTCGGCGGTAGGCGAGGGTCTGTAGGCCTTCCTTTGCGGCTCTGATGTCGCCGGTTCCCTCGCGGATTTCCTTGCCCATCACTTCGCGCACGAGGCCGCGGGTCTCCTCCTCCAGCCTCTCCAGCTCCTTGGCGGGAGCGGAGACCAGCCACTCAGCCGACTCCGCCGGCACCCAGGCGAGTCTCTTGCGGACAGCATCGGGGGTCGAGGCCGATTCCTTCGCTTCCCGGAGGGCGGTGAAGTCCTGACTGACACGCTTCTCGGCGTCGGCCCGGGCATAGGGGAGCGGGCTGTATTGAGGGGAGACCCGGCTCTCGGCCTCTCGCCGGAGGCGCTCCGTCTCGACCTGGTCGACGTACTGAGCCATGCGGGGGGCGCGCACGAACAGGGGGCTTGGCTCTCCGACGCGTAAGGAGAGACGGCCGGGAAAGAGGTTGTACCCGAGGAGGATGAGAGAGAGGGCAGCCCACGTGAGCAGGCCGATGCCGACGCGCATCACTGGGTGCCAGTGCGGCCATTGATTCTTCCGCTCGCCGTTGCGCTGGCGCGCGGCGCGCAGTCGTTTCATTCGCCGCTGCCGGTGTTTCGCGCCTCGTGCTGCTCGTAGGCCTGGATGACGCGCTGCACGAGTTCGTGTCTGACGACGTCCTGATCCGAGAAGTACACCAATGCGACCCCGGGGATGCCCGGGATCACCTCTCGGACCTGATTGAGCCCGGAGATCTGCCCGCGGGGCAGATCCGTCTGGGTGATGTCGCCGGTCACGACGGCCTTTGATCCGAATCCAAATCGCGTGAGGAACATCTTCATCTGCTCGGGCGTGGTGTTCTGCGCCTCGTCGAGAATGATGAAGGCGTCGTTCAAAGTCCGTCCCCTCATGAAGGCGAGCGGCGCCACTTCGATCACGCCTTGCTGGAGGAGGCGCTGCGCCTTGTCCAGGTCCATCATATCATAAAGCGCGTCGAAGAGAGGACGAAGATATGGATCAACCTTGGCCTGAATGTCGCCAGGAAGGAAGCCCAGGCGCTCCCCGGCCTCCAGCGCCGGCCGGGTGAGTATCAGCCGCGACACGCTGTTGTCCCGGAGCGCGCCCACGGCCATGGCCATCGCCAAGTAGGTTTTGCCGGTTCCGGCGGGGCCGATGGCGAAAGTCATGTCGGCGCGGGCGATGGCCTGGACGTAGTCCCGCTGCGTCTGGGTATGGGGTTTGACGGGCTTGCCCCGGTCGCTGACGAGCACGACATCGGAGAAGACGGCGTCGGCGGCCGCCGCCTGGCCTGCGCCGACGACGCGGGCCGCGTACTCAACTTCGCCCGCGGTGATCGGATGCCCCAGGCGCACCAGCTTCAGGAGTTCGTTCAGGAGTTCGGTCGCCCGGCCGACCTGATCGCGGGTTCCGCTGACGCGGATCTCGTTGCCCCGCGCCCCAATGCGGGCCCCGACGGCTCGCTCAATCAGCCGAAGGTTCTCGTCTCGGCTGCCCGCCAGGGCGACGGCTTCGTCATTGTCGGCAACGACAAGCTTGGTTTCCGAGACGTCGTCCACTACTGCGCCTAGCTTCTGCCTGGCGGCCGCAGGAATACCCAGGCCGCCCGACTCCGGTGGAGAGGGCGGCCTTCCGAGGGCCTGGGCAAAGCTGCCGCCAGCGAACTGGCCGCGCGTTTCACGGTGCGATTACCGGTCTCCGCGCCGACGGGCGGCCCGGCGGGCACGCCGAATCGCGGCCGCCTGCATGCGGCGCCGTTTGTCGCTCGGCTTCTCATAGCGTTCCTTGCGTCGCGCCGCCTCCAGCACGCCGTGCTGGTGCAACTCACGCTTGAAGCGCCTGAGTGCGCTGTCGATTGATTCGTTATCACGAATATGAATCGACATGCTCTCCCCCCCTTCCTGCCACCAGACTACGCGGGCGTGGAGAGTTCCCATGAGTCCCAAGAAGTCTTCGGTGGTGCTGATGTTGTTAGGCCTAGACGCGCGGCAAAGACCCCGCACGTCCGAGTCCTCTGGCGGACATTATAGCAACCTCGCGGCGGCCCTGTCAAATCGGCTGGCCGACCGGGCTGGGGCAACGCCATCGCCCGGTGTGTCGGCTCCGCCTCAGCTACCCGGGCGGCCAGTTCAACTGGCGCCCTCCCAGGAGGTGGAAATGAAGGTGATCTACCGACTGGCCGGCCGCGGCGCCGCAGTTGGCCACGAGGCGGTAGCCGCCCCCGGCGATCCCCTCATCTCGGGCAATTTGAGCCGCTGTTCGCACAAGATGTCCGACGATCCCGTCGTCTTCGGCAACGAGATGATCAATAGATGGCACATGCTTGCGCGGAACTAATACTATGTGGATGGGCGCTTGGGGGTTTATGTCGCGAAATGCGACCGCGACCTCGTCCTCATATACTTTGCTCGACGGAATGTCGCCGACCGCAATCTTGCAGAAGATGCAATCCTCTGACATGAGCGTCACCTCCCATGGAGTTTGGTTGGCTGAGGCAGATCAGTTGAGATCCAGACCCAGCAGGTCCCGAGCGTTCCGCCAGGTGATCGCCTCGAGGTCGTCTGGGGAGAGACCGAGGCTGAACAGGCGCTGGAGGTCGGGGGCAGGATGGGCCCAGGGGAAGTCGGTGCCGAAGACCACCCGGTGAACGCCGTGGGCGCGGACGAGGTCGGCGAGGCGCCCGGCGCTCAGGTCCCGTTCGGGGCAGAAAGAGGTGTCGAAGTAGAGGTCCTTGCCGAGCAGGTGAGCGCGGACCTCGTCCCACATCTGATAGCCTCCCATGTGGGCGATGACCATCGTGAGCCCGGGGAAGGCCTCGCGGACACGCGCCAGGGCCGCGGGGCGGGCGTGGACGCGGGGCAGCGGCTTGATCTCCTGCCCGCTGTGAAAGAGGAAGATCAGCCGGCCCTGGGCCGCCTCGTAGGCGGGCCAGAGGCGGCGGTCGTCGGGGGAGATCTCCTGGAAGTTCGGCTGCAGCTTCACCCCCTTCAACCCCAAAGCGACGATTCGCTCGACCTCGCTCGCCGGGTCCGGCAGGTCTGGATGGAGCGCGCCGAAGCTGATGATGCGCTTCGACTGGATGCCGGCGGCCCACTCGTTGATCGAGCGGACCTGCCCCGGCCGGGTCGCAACGGGGGCCACCACGGCCGCGTCGATGCCGCTTTCGGACATGATCTGGAGCAGAGCGGACGGGGTTGCCTCCGCCACCGCGGTCACCTCGTACGTCGCGCAGAGCGCCTCCATAGCGCGCGCCGCCACCCGCTCGGGGAAGACGTGGGTGTGGAAGTCGATGACGTGTTTGGGCGCTCTGGCTGACATTGAAACCGGGTCCCGCGTCGAGGTTCTGACGGATCGCCTGGCACAAGCCGTCGTGCGATCCGCCGTTCAGAGGTTCTGCTCGGGGGCCGCTGGTCCTCTCCCCGTGCGCGGGGATTCGGCGGACGGTCGCCGGGCCAACACCCACCAAGGTGCGAGGGAGATGGAATGCGCTTCGCTTATCGGTTACTCAGCTATCTCCACCTCGACGCAGTAAGGGTCCAGGTCTGAGCCGTAGCGGAGGAGGGTGTGGAGGTGGGTGGGGCTGTCGAAGACGATCTGGGTGCCCCAGAAGGTTCCGTCGTAGGGCTTGGTCTCCACACCGTCGACGACGATGACGTACTTTCCCTTCCGCTTAGCCACGTAGGCCAGGTGCTTGCTGTCGGGGCTGAAGGTTAGAGAAAAGACCAAGTCATAGGTCGACCCCGCCTGGCCATCGACGACGACGGTGGGGATGGAGGGATTCTCGCCGAAGAAACCGACGTAGGCGACGCGGCGGCTGTCGGGGCTGAAGGTCAGCCAGGCTATCTGGTCGTAGGGCATGCCCTCCACGCCGTCCACGACGAGGAACACCTTGTCGCCGCGGCGGGCGTAGCAGCCGAGGCGCGAGCTGTCGGGGCTGTAGACGGGGTGAAGGACGGCCTCGTAGGCGGGGCCCTCGACCCCGTCGGCGACGACGAACCAGGAGTCACCGCGCTTTGCCGGATAGCAGAGATGCTTGCCGTCGGGGCTGAAGACGGCCGGGGAGATCGCGAGGTCGTCATAGGCCTTCTGACGGACGCCATCCACGATCACAAAGCGCTCTTCTCCGCTTTTCGCTGAATAGGCCAGTCGCCCCCCGTCGCGACTGAAGACGGGGTTGAAGGCGAAGTCGTAGGGATCGCCCTCCCGGCCGTCGGCGACGATGAACCACTTCCCCTCGGCCTTGGCGGCATAGGCGATGTGCGCGCCCTCGTCGTCGAAGGCGATGGGCCCGATGACGCCTTCGTACCCCTTCGTCTCCTTCCCGTCGACGACGACGAGCCAGACGTCTCCCTTCTTTGCAGGGTAGGCGAAACGCTTGCTGTTGGGGCTGAAGGTGAGGGCGGTCATGCCGATGTTGTCGTACTGCTTGCCCTCGACCCCGTCGAGGACCATGGAGACGCGCGCGCCCTTCTGGGGGGCGCCGGCGACATAGGCGAGGCGCTTGCTGTCGGGACTGAAGGTCATGGTGCCGTCATAGAACCCCTGGAGCCCGGGGCCGAAGGCCTGGCCGTCGAGCGCTATAATCAAGGGCTTGCCGAAGCGGCTGACGGGGTGCACCTCGTGGCGGTTGTCGGGGCTGGCCACGAGTCGGGGAGGGATCGACAGGTTGCCGGTGTGGATCTTCGCCACGCAGCTTTCGGTCGTGACCAGGGTCGGGCGCCCTTCGGCCTGGGCGGCCGGCGCGTCGGGGCAGACGGCCGCCAGAACAGGTAGAGCCACAAACAAGACCGCGAGAGTCGATCTCATCGCGCCTCTCTCCTTCCCGGCTTCAAGGGGCGCCGGCCCAGGCGGAAGCGCCACGGCGAGCGGCTGCCGGAAGCTTGGAGCCGTACCGCGCGGCAGTTCTTCGCGGCGCGGATTCCCCCTGCGGCGGGAGGCTACCGAAGGAGGGAAAAGATGCGCGCCGCGTTTGCGGTGGTGGCTTGGGCGAGGGCGGCGGGGTCGCTGCGGCGGGCGGCGGCGAGGGCCTCGGCGATCATGGGCAAGTTCGCGGGCTCGTTGTCTTTGCCTCTCCTCGGCTCCGGGGCGAGGTAGGGGCAGTCGGTCTCCAGCAGGATGCGGTCGGCGGGGAGCCAGGCGGCGACGGCGCGGAGGGCGTCGGCGGAGCGGCGGGTGAGGAGGCCGTTGAAGCCGAGGGTGAGGTCGAGGTCGAGCGCGGCGCGGGCGTGGTCGAGGGTGCCGTCGAAGGAGTGCCAGATGACGGGGCCGGTCGGCGCGAGGCGCCGCAGGGTGGCGAGGACTTCGGTTTGGGCCTCGCGGCAGTGGAGGATTAGCGGGAGCCGCAGCTCGCCGGCGAGCGCCAGGTGTTCCTCGAAGGCCTTCTCCTGGGCTGCTCGGGGCGACAGGTCCCGATAGAAGTCGAGCCCGGTCTCGCCGATGGCGACGACTGCTTCGGATCGAGCGAGAGTTCGGATCTCGGAGAGGTCGTCCTGGCTCATGTCCGCCGCGTCGTGGGGATGCACGCCCACGGCGGCCCGGAGTTCGGGGTGCTTCTCGGCCAGCTCCACCGCCTTCGTGCTGCTGGGCAGGTCGTAGCCGACGACGATCATGGCGGAAACGCCGGCGGCGCCGGCGCGGGCGAGCACATCGGGCAATCGCCGAAGCAGCCGGGGGTGGTTGAGATGACAGTGGGTATCGATCAGCGAGACGCGGGTGCCGCTCTCCCCCGAAGCCCGAGGCTCAGCCATTGCGACTGCGGTGTGCGCCACCGGCCTGTGCCGCCCTATGGGTGGCGGACGAAGGTCGCATGTCGAGAACCATCTTCAGGCCGTTCTCGTCCAAGCCATAGTAATGGGGCAGCAGGCGAGACTGGACGAACCCGAAGGCCTGGTACAGCGACTGGGCGGCGCGGTTGCCGACATTGACCTCGAGGTCGGCCTCCTCGACCCCGCTATCACGGAGATAGTCGAGGGCGGCCGCCATGAGCGCCCGGCCGAATCCGCGCCGGCGGTGGGGGGGATCCACCGCGATCGACGTGATACCGCCTCGCCGCACACCGAGCCAGCGGAGCCCGGCCCTGGACAGGGCATAGCCCACGATTCGCCCTTCCTCGTCCTCGGCGACGAGCAGGCCCCTGCGGTCCCTCAGGACGTGGGCGAGGAAGGTGGTGACGCTGTAGGCCTCCTGCCCGAAGGAAGTCCGTTCGATCCGTACCACTCGCGGAAGGTCGCGCAGAGTGCACGTGCGGATTCTCATGATTGCACCTCACTGACCGACAGCACCTCGCCGGCGGCGATGCTCCGCTCAATCCCTTCGGCCAAAAGGATCAGGGCGCCTCCGGCGTCGATCCCTCTGGCGCGCCCGCGCAGCACGTTTCCGCCGACTTCGAGCGATACCTCTTTGCCGAGAAGCACGTCCCGCTTCCGCCAGCCGCCCATGACCTGCCCGCCATCGTCGCCGGCGAGCGCCGGCCACATTGCTTCGAAGCGGGCGAGCACCCTCGCCCCGAGCCGGGGCAGCGACCAGCGCTCCCCTGTCCCATCCAGCAGGGTGATGGCACTGTCCTTCAGCTCTGAGGGGAGGTCCTCGACGGACAGGTTGACGTTCAGCCCAAGGCTGAGCACGGCGGTCGCCACCCGGCCGAAGGCGGCCTCTGTCTCCCCCAGCACGCCCCCGATCTTCCGGCCGCCCAGGAGCAGGTCGTTGGGCCACTTCAGCCCCAGCTCGCACCCCGTTTCCTGCGAGACGGCCTCGGCCGCGGCGACGGCCAGCCCCAGCCCGAGCCGCCCCGCCTTGTCGGCGTCGATCTCGACGACCAGGGACATCCAGAGCCCGCCGGGGGGGGAGACCCAGGGGCGGCCTGCCCGGCCGCGGCCGTGGGTCTGGCGCTCGGCGATGACGACCGCGCCGTGGGGCGCGCCCTCTCGCAGCCACTGCTTCGCGACGTCGATGGTGGAGGTCGTCTCCGCCAGCAGGCGAAGCGAGCGGCCGAGCCAGCGTGTATGCAGCTCCGCCAGCAGCGTCTCCGCCGAGAGCGGGGTCGTGGGGGCGCTAGTCATCGACGATCTCCAGGGAAAGGTCGAGGGCGGGGGCGGAGTGGGTGAGAGAGCCGATGGAGATGCAGCTGACGCCGCACTCGGCAAGCGCCCTGACGTTCTCCAGAGTGACGCCGCCGGAGACCTCGATCTCACCGCGCCCGGACACGAGTGCAACCGACCGGCGCACGTCGTCGAGGTCCATGTTGTCCAGAAGGATGACGTCAGCGCCGGCGGAGACGGCCTCCTCGACCTCTTCGAGCGCCTGGACTTCGACTTCGATCTTCACGAGATGGTGGGCGGAGGCGCGGGCGCGGCGGACGGCCTCCCCTACCCCACCGGCGGCACGGAGGTGGTTGTCCTTGATGAGCACACCGTCGAAGAGGCCGACGCGGTGGTTGCGGCCGCCCCCCATGCGGACGGCGTACTTGTCGAGAAGGCGCAGGCCGGGCGCGGTCTTCCTCGTGTCGATGATGCGGGTGTCGGTGCCTTCGACGGCGTGGACGTACTGGGCGGTGAGGGTGGCGATGCCGGACATGCGCTGGAGGAAGTTGAGGGCGGTGCGCTCGGCGGTGAGAATGGCACGGGTGGGACCGGAAAGGCGCGCTATCGGCAGGCCGTCGGACACGAGAGCGCCGTCCCGGACGGCCGGGTCGAACGAGATTTCGGCATCGACGGCATGGAAAACGGCACGGGCAAGGCCCAGGCCGGCAATGACGCCGGCCGCCCGAGCGACTATCTCGGCACGGCATTCGGCATCGGGGCGGATCGTCGCCAGGGTCGTGATATCGCCGGGGCCGATGTCCTCGGCGAGGGCGCGGGCGACGATCTCTCGGACGACAGTTTCGGGCAGATCACCGTTCATCAGATGACTTCCAGCATGCGCTCGATGGAGCGGCGGGCCTTGGCAGCGATGGCCTCGGGCACGTCGATCTCGTACTGCATGTCCTCGAGCGCCCAGGCCACCTTCTCCAGCGTGATGCGCTTCATGTTTGGACAGGTGCTGAGCATGCTGATGGGATAGAAGGTCTTGTCGGGGTTCTCCTTCTTCAGGCGATGGATGAGGCCGACTTCGGTGCCGACGATGATCTCCTCGACCTCGGTTTCCCGCGCCCAGCGGATCATCTGGCCGGTGCTGAGGACGTGGTCGGCCAGGTCGATCACGTCGGGAGTGCACTCCGGGTGGACCATGAGCTTCGCGTTCGGGTGGTCGGCCGTGAGGCGCTGGACGTCCTGGGCGAGGATGCGCTGGTGGGTCGGGCAGTGGCCTTCCCACAGGATGATCTCTTTGTCGGTGTGCCGCTGGACCCAGTGGCCGAGGTTCTTGTCGGGGACGAAGAGGAGGCGGTCGTCGGGCACGCTCTCCACGACCTTCAGGGCGTTGGCGCTGGTGCAGCAGATGTCGACCTCCGCCTTCACGTCCGCGCTCGTGTTGACATAGGCGACGACCGGCACGCCCGGAAGCTCCGCCTTGCGCTTCCGCACCGCCTCCACCGGCGCCATCTCGCACATGGGGCAGCCGGCGAGGGGGTCGGGGATGAGGACGGTGCGCTGGGGATTGAGGAGCTTGGCGGTCTCGGCCATGAAGGTGACGCCGCAGAAGACGATGACGTCGGCCTCGACCTCGGTGGCGCGGCGGCTGAGTTCGAGGGAGTCGCCGGTGAAGTCGGCGATGTCCTGCACCTCGCCGAGCTGGTAGTTATGGGCGAGGATGACGGCCTTTCGCTGCTGCTTGAGCCGGGTGATGCGGTCGGCGAGTTCGGTTCTGGGATCGACTGCGACACCGCTCATGTGATCGTTCTGTTCCTCTCATCGAGGCGGACGAGACTCGTCTTCCACGTTTGCGCCTCGTCCTCCGTCAGGTGCGCATAGGAAAGGACCGTCACTCCGTCCCCCACAGGTCCTCATCGATGGTGACGCTGCCCTCGTATTCGAGTTCTGTTTCCGTCACAGCGGCAGCCGTGATCTTCGATTTGAGGAGAGTGAGGAGCATCGAGGCAGATACCTCCCGGCTGGGCCGATATTATGACACCGCGCGGGATAGGGTGTCAAACGGTGCCGGGAGGGTGCGGGGTGCGCGATGAGGACAGACCTGTGCGAATGTGGCTAATAACGGTGGGGGACGGTGGAGATAGCGACATCATGCCGAAGGCGAGGACGCTGACCGAAGCCGATCTGTACGAGCCTATCGCCCGGTATCTGAGCGAGCTCGGGTACACGGTGCGGGGCGAGGTGATGGACTGCGATATTGCGGCGACGAGGGGCGATGAGCTGGTCGCGATCGAGATGAAGCGGAGCTTCAGCACGGCGCTGCTGGTGCAGGCGACGAAGCGGCAGCGGATGACGGATTCGGTGTACGTGGCGGTGCCGCGGCCGAAGCGGGGCCGGCAGTGGAACGGGTTCCGGCATCTGCTCCGGCAGCTGGAGCTGGGCTTGATCTTCGTATCGTTCGGCCGGCGGAAGAAGCCGCGAGTGGAGGTGGTGTTTCATCCGGTGCCGTACCAGCGGCAGAAGCGGAAGCGGGTGCGGCGGGCGGTGCTGCGGGAGATGGAGGGGCGGTCGGGGGACTTCAACTGCGGCGGGAGCACGCGGCAGAAGATCGTGACGGCCTATCGGGAGAACGCGATCCAGATCGCCTGCTACCTCGACGCCATGGGGCCCATGTCCCCCAAACAGCTCCGCGACCTCGGCACCGGCTCCAAGACCCTCTCCATCCTCTACAGCAACTTCTACGGGTGGTTCGAGCGCGTGGATCGGGGAGTGTACGCGCTGCGGGCGCGGGGACGGGAGGAGTTAGGGGAGTTCGGGGATGTAGCAGGAAGGCTCAGGACGGGGGAACGGTAACCCCATTGTAGGGCGGGCATGCTATGCCCGCCGGCATTGGCCGCTGCGTGGACCTCTGTGAAGGCTTGCCCGAGAGCCACCCGAGCCTACCAGCTCAGGCGTTGATCTCCCCCGCATATGGCCAACCGTTCGAGACACTCACCAGCTTCGCGCGCACTGGGTTATCTCGCACGTACAGCCATTTCTGCTCATAGGACTCTTCGTCTCTCAGAAGGTGATCGAAGAACTCTCGCTGCCAGGCGAAGTCGATGACAGCCCGCGCTCGAATCTGATTACCCGTCCAATGTTTCCACGACGCCATGAACCGACTCAGACTGGGTGCGTCGTCACCACAAGGACACGCAAAGAAGTGAACGTGATCGGGCATGATCACATATCGACCAACCAGCCACTTCCGAACCTCCGGCGAAACCCGCCATGCTTCGGTAAGGATTCCCGCGATGAGAGGGTTCGTCAGCATCCTGCGGCGCTCCGCCACAGAGCACGTCAGGTAGTACAGCGGGACCTGGTGACGAACGAAGATCTGGTCGAGTCTGCGGAGATGCTTTCTCTTTCGCACCTGGATACACAGCCTCCGGCGGCGGGCATAGGCATGCCCGCCCTACAAGAACCAGCAACCGCCTTCGATACACCGCGTCGGCGAATCACACCCCCACCACCGCATTGTCAATCAACCGCGCCTCCCCCACGAACGCCGCCACCGCGAGAAGGGCGGGGCGGTCGAGAGTGTGAAGCTCTTCGAGGGTTTCGGCGTCGCGGAGCTCGAGGTACTGGAGCGTCACGAGCGGTTCGGCATCGATGATGTCGCGGGTGGCGGCGAGGAGGGCGGCGGCGTCGCGCTCGCCTGCGTTGAATAAGTCGCGGGCGGCGAAGAGCGCCCGCGACAGCACCACCGCCGCCTTCCGCTCCTCGGGTGACAGATAGGCGTTGCGGGAGGACAGGGCGAGGCCGTCGGGCTCCCGCACGGTCGGCACGGGGACGATTTCGAGGGGGAACTTGAGGTCGCGCACCATCCGCTCGATGACGAGAAGCTGTTGGTAATCCTTTTCGCCGAAGTAGGCTTTGTCCGCGCCGACGATGGTGAAGAGCCGCGCACAGACCGTGGTCACACCGCGGAAGTGCCCCCGCCGGTGCGGCCCGCAGAGGCACTCCACGAGCGGCCCCGTAACCTCGACGAACGTGCTGTCCCCCGGCGGGTACATCTCCTCGACCGACGGCGCGAAGATCAGGTCGGCGCCGGCTTTGCCCGCCTTCTCCGCATCGCTGTCCAGGTCCCGCGGGTACTTCTCGAAGTCGGTTCCCGGCGCGAACTGCGTGGGGTTCACGAACACGCTGACGACGACGAAACCGCACTCGGCCCGCGCCCTGGCGATGAGGCTGAGATGGCCTTCGTGCAGCGCGCCCATCGTGGGCACGAGCCCGATGGACTTCCCCTCCGCGCGGGCGGCGGCGACACGATTTCTGACTGCTGCCACTGTCGATACAACGTCTGTCATGGTGATTGTCTCACGGGCTGAGCACGTCGCTGTACTGGTTGAAGTAACTTGACCAGAAAGTGATGACGACGCCCGCGATGGCGACGGCGACGAGCAGGTAGAGGAAGATACCGGCGGCCATCGCCGTCTGCTTCCCGCCGACATCCGTCTCGGATTCGTAGTAATCGGCGACCTTCTCCAGGGCGTCCTCGATGGAGCCCGCGCGCTCGGCCGTGCCGATCATGTCGAGCGCCATGTCGGGGATGTGGCGGGTGGCGGCGAGCACCTCGGACATGGTCCTCCCGTGCAGCACCCCCTCCGCCTCGCGCACCAGAGCATCCTCCATCGCCGCGTTGTCCGTCGCCGACGCCGAGGCGACCAGGGCCCGATGGACCGGAACGCCCGCGGCCAGCAGCATCGCCAGCGCGCGCGCCCACCGTCCGGTCGAGATGCGGCGGCTCAGGCTGCCGAACCAGGGGAGGTGGAGCTTGATGGAGTCGAGGGCGCGTTTGATGGGCGGGATCTGCACGAGAAGGCGCCAGCCGTACCAGAGCACCGCAACGCCGATGAGGAGCGGAAGAGACCGCGTCAGCACGAGGCTCAGCCACGAGCTGAAGCTGCCGAGGACGAGGGTGGGCGCGGTCGGAATGAGGACGAGCGCGATGAGCAGTATCTTCGGGTAGAAGCTGTGCCAGCGGTAGGCCTGCTCGATCTCGAAGGCCTTGTCGAAGTACGTGGACAGGCGCCCGGCGGTCTGTTCGAGGAGCCCCGATTCCTCCCCCGCCTCCATCACCGCCAGCGCCGCCGGCGGGAAGGCCGCCGGGTACTTGTGCATCACGGACGTCATGGGGCGGCCGCGAATCGCTTCCTCCGCCATCTCGGCGGCGGCGTGGGCGAGGATGCGGTTCCTCGTGCGCTTAGAAAGCGTGGACATCCCCTCCGTGACACCCATCCCGGCGGACATGAGAGCCTTCAGCGAGGAGAAGAACAGCGCCCGGTGCTTGCTGCTGACGGGGTAGAAAATCGGAGCGGCGACGCGGCGCTTGAAGCTCTCCGCGAAGCCCACCTTCGGGCGGGCGACGGGCTCGACGCTGACGATGAAGTAGCCCTGCGCGCGCAGCTCGCGGGCGACCGCCTCCGCGGACTCGCCCCGGAGCGTGCCCCGCTGGACCTCCCCCTCCTGCTCCTTTACCTCATAGGTGAAGGTGGGCATGGACCCTCTGCTCTTCGCTCAAGCGTTTGGCGAGGTCGGCGGCGGTCTCGCCGCCGGGCGTTTTCAGATCGGGGGCGAGTTCCGCCAGCGGCGCCATCACGAACGCCCGCTCCCACATGCGGGGGTGTGGCACCTCGAAGTCGCCCTCGACGATGTGTTGCTCGCCGAACAGCAATATGTCGATGTCGATCTCGCGGGGGCCCCAGCGCTGGCGGCGCTGGCGGCCGACATCGGTCTCGATCTGCTTCACGAGCGTCAGCAGGTCGCGAGGGGACATGTCGTCGGGCACCCCGATCTCGACCACCATGTTCAGGAACTCGGGCTGGTCGGCGATGTGCATGGGCTCTGTCTGATAGACGCGGGATTGGCGGAGGAAGTTCACGCCGGGGGCGGCTTTCAGGCGCGAGATCGCGTCGCGAAGGTTCTGCTCGCGGTCGCCGAGGTTGGTGCCCAGGCCGAGGTAGACGGGAGGCATGTTACGCCTTCTTGGGCTTGTCGGCCCACTGGTGGTCGTCGCTCTCCTCAAACTCGTGCGTCACCCGCACGATGGCGTCGGCGACTTTGGCGACGCGGGACATCTCCCTGACGTCGTGAACGCGGACGATATCGGCCCCGCCCGCGATGGCGAGGGCGACGGTGGCCGCCGTGCCCTCGAGGCGCTGGTCGGCGGGGAGGTCGAGGATCGCGCCGATCATGGACTTGCGGGAGGTGCCGACCAGCAGCGGGCAGCCGAGGGAGCGGAGCTCGCGGAGTCGCCGCAGGATTTCGAGGTTGTGCTCCAGCGTCTTGCCGAAGCCGATACCGGGGTCGAGGATGAGCTGCTCGCGGGTGATGCCGGCCCCGGCGGCGCGGGCCATACCCTCCTCGAGGTAGTCGCTGATCTCGCCGATGACGTCGGCGTACTTCGGGTCCTTCTGCATGTCTCGCGGGGTGCCCCGGATGTGCATGATGACGACCCCAGCGCCGGCGGCGGCGGCGACCTTTGCGGTTTCCTCGTCGGCGTGGAGGCCGGAGATATCGTTGACGATGTGAGCCCCCGCCTCGAGGGCGGCCCTGGCGACGCGGGACTTGTAGGTGTCGATGGAGAGGGGGACGTCGACTTCGGCTGTGAGACCTTCGATGACGGGGAGGACGCGGCGAAGCTCGTCCTCCTCCCCTACCGGCTCCGATCCCGGGCGCGTCGATTCGCCGCCGATGTCGAGCATGTCGGCTCCGTCGGCTACCATCTGCTTTCCTTGCGCGATGGCCGCTTCGACGTCGCTGCCGACACCGTCGCCGGAGAAGGAGTCGGGGGTGAGGTTGATGATCCCCATCACCAGGGTCTTCTCGCCGAGCGCGATCTCGCGGTCGCGGCAGCGCAGCACCCGCGGCACGGGCGCGGCGAAGCTCTGGAGCGCGGCCTCCATGCGTGCGCCGATGTCGCCGCCGACGCTCGCCGCCGCGCCCGAGAGCTCGTCCATCGAGCCCATCAGGATGACTTCGGCGCGGGAGGGATCGGCGCGCCCGGCGGTCTTGGCGAGAACGGCGAGGGCGCCGGCTGCTTTCGCCGCCTGTCGGAGCGCTTGAGCCCGATCGAGCGGGAGAGGGCCGACGAGCATGGCGCGGCCGAGGCCGCGGGAGAGAATCATCTCGACGGCGGACTTGTCGGAGCCGCGGGCGTGCAGCTCCGCCAGTACCTCGTCGGCGGCGAGTGAATCGAGCACTCGGGCTCTGAGCGTGTCTCGTCTCATGGTCCGTGGGCAGCTCCAACCATAGCGACTTCCCCCACGACCTTGTCCGCGCGGCCCTTCCGCGACATGCCTATCGCCCACCACTTCGGCGGCCGCGCGGTGATCGTGACCGCGCCGTCCCGGTCGGTTCTCATTATCTTCGCCCCCACGCGCTCGAGCTCCCGCAGCATTTCGTCGGTTGGGTGTCCGAAGGTGTTGTCCGCGCCGACACTGATGACGGCGAGATCGGGGCTGACGGCGTCGATGAACTGGGCGACGGCGGGGTCGGCGGAGCCGTGGTGGGGGACTTTGAGGATCGTGGAGTCAATCTCGTTGCCGAGCTTCGCCATGCGCTGCGCGGCGGTGTGGTCGATGTCGGCGGCGAGGAGAAGCGAGACGTCACCGTAGACGAGGCGGAGTACGACGGAGTTGTCGTTCAGCTCCGAGCCGGTGGCCCACAGGCGGGGGTCGGGGGGATTGAGGACCTCGGCGTAGATGCCGCGCCCGAGGTTGAGGCGCTGACCCTCGGTGGCGCGGTGGTGCGCGATCTTCTTCTCCTCGATCTCTGCCAGGAGCTTCTCGTAGGTGTCGCTGTCCGAGTCCAGCATGGGGTCGAGGACCATACCGACCGGGACCGCGTCGAGGACCGCACCCAGGCCGCCGATGTGATCTTCGTGGGGGTGGGTGATGACGAGGACGTCGATCTTCCGGAGGCGACGGGCCATGAGCGCCGGGATGACGATCTCGTGGCCGATGTCCCAGCTGCTGGATTCCTGGTCGTGCCTCCCTCCCCCATCCACCAGCATCGTCCGCCCGCCCGGCGCCTGGACGAGGAGGCAGTCGCCCTGCCCGACGTCCAGCACCGTGATCCTCAGATCATCATTCAGTTCCCCGAGCGCCAGCCACCAGACGGCGATGGCCGCGGCGAGGAGGAGGAGCAGGAGAATGCGCTCGCGGGGGAGGCGCGTCATGGGGGGTTAGTTCGTGGGGGTGGGAGGGGGTTCCTCGTGATCGCGGGCGGCTCGATCACAAGGCTCCGGCCTCCCCTGACTCCCGTTCGCTGCGTCCACCATCCAGCACGCGGCCCAGCCAGACAAGCCCGCCGAACCAGGCGATGATGGCGATAGGCCCCGGCTGGCCGACCTCCAGGGATGCATACGGCAGCGACGCGAAGGCGGCGCTGGTGCCGATCATGGCTCGCGTGGAGAGGGCGGTAACCCACCCGGCGACCGGGGCGAGGAATGGGAGGCAGACGCCGAGGGCGCAGGTGCTCATGCCGCCGACGAGGACGATGGAGGCGAGGGGGACGGCAAATAGGTTGGCGCCGAAGCCAGCGAGAGGGGCCTGGCCATAATGGTAGGCGAGGATGGGGAAGGTGGCGAGCTGGGCGGCGACGGTGCCGACGACGGCGTAGCCGAGCCACTTGGGCAGCCACCGGACGAGCCACATCGCCTTGGGCGTCAGGTAGAGGATGGCGAGAACGGCGGCGAACGAGAGCTGGAAGCCGGGCTGGAAGAGGGCGTCGGGGGTGATGGCGAGGATGGCGAGCGCGGCCGCCGCGAGCAGGGTGTAGCGGTCCACGTTGAGGCCGTGCTCGCGGGCCACACGAGGCGTCCGACGAAGCACGAGGGCGAGGCCTGCCACCGCCCCCATGACGGCGGCGCGGGCGACGGCCTGGCCGCCTTCGGTGAGAATCGCGTAGTAGGTAACAACCAGAATCGCCAGCACGGCGGCAGCGAGGCCGGGGCGGAAGGGGATGCGGCCCCTATACGGGGCTTGCCAGCCGAACTGCCGCTCGAAGCGGGCCCGCCGCCAGCCCGCGCCGAGCGCGCCGGGGAGGAAGACGAGCCCGAAGACCATGGAGACGATGGCGCCGGAAACGACGAGGAGATGGATGGTGCCGGCGCGCCGGAAGATCTCGGTGATCTCGCGGGGCGGTGGAGCGGAGTGGACCCCGAAGATGACACTGGCGGCGACGGCGGCGGTCTGGTCCCCATAGGGGCCGGGGGTGTAGCGAGTGAGCAGGTCGAGGGCGCGGCGCTGGGCGGCGTAGGCGTGGGAGGCGATGAGACCCAGGTCGCCATCGCCAAGGAGGTGGGCGAGGTCGGGGGAGCCGACGGCAAGGACGGAGGAGACCCCAAGGGAGGCGAGGCGCCGGGCCTCGGAGGACCCGCCGGGGTTCGTCTGCCCGCGGAGGGGCCGGAGCTTGCCGGTGAGCCGCCATCGCTGCCCGCGCTGAACCGCCTCGGCGGAGGTGAGCCGCACATAGACGCGCCCGCTGACGCGTTCCGCGCTCCCCTGTTCCTCGTGCTGCTCCGCTTCCAGGACGAACCTCCACCCACCGCGGGCGTACGCCGGCGCGCCGTCCACCGTCCCGACGAGCGTCTGGCCGCCCGGCGGGAGTTGGGAGACGTCGGAGAGGGAGGGCGACTCGCTGGCTGTGAAGAGGAAGCCGCCCGTTGCGGCCGCCGCCGAGAGCAGGGCAAGCCCCAGGAACGCGTGCCTGTGACGGCGCCCCAGAGATCCCACGAGGGCAACAAGCGCCGCCGCTCCTGCGATCCACAGCGCCACCGGGCCGAGGGCCGATGCGGCAACGACGCCGCCGGCAAAGGCAACGGTCGCACACACAAGAGGTCGCTCAGCAAGGTCCTGCATGTTTGCCCCGATAAGCACTTCGCTGAGCCAGTGGTTCCTCCCTCTGGAGTCGAGGGAGACCAGTCTGTGGGGCCGGGAGGCACGTTGGACGCTGCTGGGCCACGATTAGGCATAGTCGTTCATAACATGTCAAAAAGGGTCTTGACATCCATGGATAATGTGGCATAACATATCATGCAGCATCATGAAACGCAGTAAGGGGGTAATGACGATGGCACGCAAGGCGACGGAGCGAAGTGGCAAAGTGGCGGAGGAACAGGTGCTCAACCTGGAGGAGGCGGCGGAGACGCTGGGGGTGAGTCGTTCGACCCTGTATCGGTGGCAGCAGCAGGGGCGGATTCGGGGGTTCAAGGTAGGGCGGCAGTGGCGGTTTCGACGGTCGGAGCTGGAGAAGTTCTCCCAGGCGACACACCCGTCGGCGGCTTCGGTCAACGTGTCGGAGCTAGACACGGCGCTTGCCGAGCTGTCGGCGCGGCAGGCCGCGGAGGTGACCTTCGACCCCCCGGTGATCGGTTACCCGGCGACGGAAGAGGAGAAAGCGGTGGAGAACGCCTTTGCCGCGATCCTGGCGGCGGCGGCCGAGTCCGGCGCGAGCGACATCCACATCGACGCGGAGCGCAGCGACAGTGTCGTGCGGCAACGTATCGACGGCGTGCTGCACGAGGCGCTCCGCGTGCCCAAGTCATCGCACGCGGCGCTGGTGGCCTGCATCAAGGCGCACGGTGGCATCCCGGTGGACCAGAGATCGCTGCCTCAGGATGGGCGGTTCACATTTCGAACCGGTGAGGCGGAGTTCGATGTGCGCACGGCAACGATACCGGCCGTGTACGGGGAGAGCGTAGTGATGCGGCTTCTCGACCAGAAGGCGACGCTCATACGGCTCGACGGGCCGATCGGGATGTACCCGGAGGATTTGGAGCGCTACAGACGCGCCCTCCGTGCCCCCGTAGGCATGCTGCTCGTCTGCGGTCCGACCGGCTCGGGCAAGACCACGATCATGTATGCCGGGTTGCTCGAGATCGCACGTTCCGAGCTGAAGGTCATGTCGGTGGAGGACCCGGTTGAATACAGCTTCCCGCATGTCACGCAGATCGCGGTCAACAAGAAGGCGGGGCTGACGTTCGAGGCGGGGCTTCGGTCCTTGCTACGGCACGACCCCGATGTGATCATGTGTGGGGAGATCAGGACGCTGGAGACCGCGGAAACATGCGCGCAGGCTGCCATCACCGGGCACCTGGTGATGACGACTCTTCACACCGAGACCGCGCCAGCGGCAGTGACGCGCTTGCTGGATATGGGCCTAGAGCCGTTCATCGTGGCGCAGACGTTGCTATACGTTTCGGCGCAGCGGCTGGCGAGGAAGGTGTGCCCGGAGTGCAAGCAGCCGGACGAACCGGACCTGAGGGTGTTGTCGCCCCTGGTCGCCAGCGCGCGACGCGGGGGGTACGATCTGCCGGACAAGCCGACGTTCATGCGCGGCGCGGGATGTGACCACTGCCGGCATACCGGCTACCACGGGCGGACCGGCATCTACGAATGCATGGAGGTGGACCGGGAGATCCAGCGCCTGATCGCCCGTCGCGCGACGACGGAGGAGATTCTGGAGGCGGCCGTGCGCGGCGGGATGCGGACGCTGGCGGCGGACGGTCTTCGCAAGGCGGCGGAAGGGATCACGAGCGTGGCGGAGGTGGAGCGGGTGGTGCCGGTGCTGTCTCCGTAGTTGCGGCCCCGAGCACGTCCTGGCCCAGCGCCCCGGCCTCCTGTGGGGGTCGGGGCGCTCTTCTCCTCCCGGCCGCCGTCGACGGCTATCAAGTTCGGCCGCTTGTCCCCCGAAAACGAGTATGGCGATATGACGAGTTGAAGAGAATGGGTATGAGCCTCACCGCGCGAGATGTGATGAGCACAGATGTCGTGACGGCTTCGCCGTCCATGACGGTGCAGGAGCTGGCGCGGCTGCTGGCCGAGAACCGCATCAGCGGTGTTCCGGTGGTGGACTACAAGGGGGATCTGCTCGGGATCGTGTCGGAGGCCGATATCCTGAGCCGGAAGCGGGGCGAGGAGACGGTGCGGGCGATCATGACCACCGATGTTGTGGCGATCGGGGAAAAGGAGTCGGTGCAGGAGATTGCCTGTCTCCTCTCCATGAAGCGAATCAACCGGGTGCCTGTCGTACGGCAGGGCCGGGTTGTGGGGATCGTGTCGCGGACGGACATCGTGAAGGCGATGGCGGGAATCATGCCGGAGCGGGGGGAGGCGGAGTAGGACACCGGCCCCGCTGGGGCCGACCCGGTGAGTCGCGGCGGCGAGGGGTCGTCTTCTCCTACTCCTCCGGCGGGAACGGCGGCGGTGGGGCGGAGGGGTCTTCGGCGCGGAGGGCGTCGAACTCGGCCCACCAGTCCTCGAGCGCGGCGAGGTTCTCGTCGTTCTTGTCGAGAAGCTCCGCGTGACCATCTCCGAATGCAATCACGAGGAAATCAGGGGCGTAGTCCACGATGGCGAGGGGCATCACGGCAACGTCTCCATAGTCGGCCCAGCGCATGCCTGGCGGGACGAGATACTGGACGACGACGTCATCTTCGGTGCCCGGGCGCATATAGATGCTGCGGCTGCGAACGTATTTGTCGAGGATCGGGAGCAGATCCTCGATATCACCGACAGGCGGAAAGACGTCCTTGTTGTCGGCGAGATACATCATGAGGGCGAGGTCGATATTGCGCATGTTGGCAAGGACCTCCTGGACCTCCTCGTCATCGGTAAACGGGCCGGGTTGAATGTAGCGGCGTGTAAGCGCGTCCACGATTACGCGACCATAGGGCACAGCCCACCGGTCGACGTTGTAGAGTGCCTCGCGGTAGGCGTCCTTACCGGCGCAGACATAGGCCAGCCTATCGCCCCCGGAGGACCAGGCCGGCGGCCCCGCGCCGGGATCGATGACAGGATAGTGGACAAGAGTCGCCCCGGTCTTGATCTCGTTCTCGATGTTGGTTCCAACGCCTTCGGAGATGAGAGTCCGGGTCAACTGAGGGCCGGCGGGCTGCCCGGAGACCGCGAGCAGTTGGTCGCCGGCGACGAGGACGAGGACGAGGTTGCTGCCCGGGGACCAGCCGAGGAGCCGCTGTGGGTGCGCGTCGGGCAGAGGGATCGCCTCACCGGTCTGGGAGGCGGAGGGATAGATCAGGAGCTGTTTCTCCTCGGTCGCTCCGATGGGTTCAAGGGTTGCGCACAGGAGCCCGTCGGGAGACCACTGGGCGTCGGGCGGGCGCGCGGGCTGCGGGCCGAGGGTCTGGACCTCATCCGATACAGGATCCCATACCCGTTCCACCCACGAGGCCGCGGATTCGGGATCGAGCCAGTAGAGCTTCCCGTCGAGCGACCAGCGGAGGTTGAGGCCTCCCTCCCCTAGCTGACGCGGTTCGCCGGGCGGCGTGGGCTGGAGCCACAGGCGACGCTCTCCCTGTGACTCGGTCACGTAAGCGATCCGCCGGCCGCTGTGTTCCCAGGCGGCAGCGACGACATTGACATCGTGGGCGAGTGTAGTTGTTGCTCCCGAAAGATAGTCCACGCGGATGAGGCTCGTCGTGTCGCCAGCGCGCGCGAGCAGGGCGATGCTCGATCCGTTTGGCGCCCACCAGAGAGGACCGCTCAGCGTCCGCCCCTCCGGGGCGCGCCAGAGCAACCGCGTCGCTCCCTCGATGGGACCTGCATTCCAATTGCCGTCCTCATCGAAATCAGGTACCGATACGAGCCAGAGCGCCGATCCGGCTGCGCCTCCGACAGTGCAATAAGCAAGTTCAGCGCGGCCGGGGCCGAAGGCCGTGCCGGTGACGGTTCCATCGACAGCGAGCCACTGGAAGCCGCTGAACTCGAGCAGCCAGTCGCCGACGGCGAGGCTGCCGCCGGCTCCATAGCGATGCATGAGCGTGGGGGGCCGGTAGCCCTCGCTACTGGCGCCCGTTCCTGACGCAGCCAACGCGACCAGAACGACCGTCATAAGCACGGAAAGACGCTTTGTCATCTCCCTGTTCTCCTTGGGCGAGTCGCATGAGGCATACGGTAAGGTGCCACTTCTTGACGAGGTCTGACGATCGTTCTCTGTCGGCCGATTCCGTTTCCCCCCTCACGGCGAGGTACCGATTAGACGCCGCCGAGCAGCATTTTGTTCTGGCGTTAGCACCTTTACGGATTCTCTTGCATTATGGGCGCTCCTCACCATAATGCAAGAAACCCTGTAGGCGGCCTCTTTGCTGTCAGACCGATGACGGGATTCCGAACACGCGAGTCGCAGGATTCGGCTGCGGCCTCCCGAACTCCGCTGTGGGTTGCAGGTTAACCTGTAGCGAGAGGGAGGGTGACCATGAAGACGAGACTGCTTATCCTGTGTGTATTGGTAACGGCTGGGCTCACGCTGCCCGGCACGGTCGGCTGCGGGCAGGGAGCATCGGGCAATGGGGCCGAGGTGAGCCTCCCGCCGCCCACCACGGTGGGCGGAATGGGGGTGGCGGAGGCGATTGCCAAGCGGCGCTCCGTTCGCGAGTTCACCAACGAGGACCTGACGATAGAACAGATCTCACAGCTTGCGTGGGCGGCGCAGGGGATAACCGAGCCGCAGCGCGGCCTGCGCGCGGCGCCGTCGGCGGGCGCGCTCTACCCGCTGGAGCTGTATCTGTTCACGAAAGATGGGGTGTTCCACTACGTGCCCAAGGGCCACAAGCTGGAGCAGGTCGGCACGCGAGACCGGCGGCACGAGCTGTCGCTGGCGGCCCTGGGGCAGTCGTCGGTGGCGAGCGCGGCCTTGGACTTCGTCATTACGGCAGTCTTCGCACGGACCGAGGCGAAGTATGGCGAGCGGTCGAGGCAGTACGTATACATGGAGGCGGGGCACGCGGCCGAGAACATCCACCTCCAGGCGGTGGCTTTGGGGTTGGCATCGGTGCCTGTCGGGGCGCTGCGGCAGCAGGCGGTGGACGGAATCCTGGAGCTGAGTCCCGAGGAGACGAGTCTGTACATCATTCCGGTGGGGCATGCACGGTAGGGCTCAACGCGAAGAGCGCCTATCAAAACTGCCGGCGCTCTTTGCTGAAGCCCGGGTTAGGCGCTCTGGAAGCCGAGGCGCGGCGTTTTGTTAGAGTCTCTAAGCGAGCCTGTCTGTCGGAGATGGCCTCGGATCACGTCCGAGGCGATTGCCCCATCTCTCGCGCCCACTTCACGGCATCGGGGCCGTAGCGCTCTCGAAGGTAGGAGAGAGTTCTCTCGAGCTGTGCCCGTCGCTGGGCCGTCTCGTCGAACAGCGAGAGCTGGCCCGGCCCGTGCTCGAGGCCGGAGGCTCGCACTCCGAGGAGCCGGATTCCTTGATCTTCCATATCGACTGCGTCGAGCAGCTCGTGCGCCCTCTGCCGAAGCAGCGCCGGCTGGTCTGTGGGTTCGGAAAGCGTAATCTGGCGCGTGATCGTGCGGAAGTCCGAGAAGCGGACCTTGATGGCGAGCGTCCGGGCGCTGGCGCCCTCACTCCGAAGCCGGCTCGCCACCTGCTCGCTCATCGCGGCCAGGGCTCGCCGCATCTCGCCGACGTTGCGGAGATCCTCTGCGAAGGTCTGCTCCGCGCTGGCCGACTTCGCCTCCCGGGCCGGCTCCACCGGCCTCTCGTCGATGCCGCGGGCGAGCTCCCGGGCGACGTCGGCCCAGGCGCCGAGCAGCCGGCGGAGCTGGTCGATGGGGGCGCCGGCCACGTCCCCGATCGTAGTCAGTCCGGCCGCCTCCAGGCGGGCCGCTGTCTTCGGCCCGACGCCCCAGATCTTTCCGACGGGGAGCGGTGCGAGGAAGCCCTCCATTTCATGGGGACGTATCACGAGCAGGCCGTCCGGTTTTCGGTGGTCTGAGGCGAGCTTGGCGAGGAACTTGTTCGGGGCGGCTCCGACGGAGGCGGTCAGCCGGACCTCGGATCTGATATCGCGCTTGATCCGCTTCGCGATGCGCTCCGCGGCCGGGAAGCCGGCGGCGCGATCCGTGAGATCGAGGAACGCTTCGTCGATGGAGATCTGCTCGATTCGGTCCGATTGGCGGGCCAGGACTTTCATGACGCGCTCGGAGGCGGCGCGATACTTCTCCATGTCAACCGGGAGGAACACGCCCTCGGGACAGAGCCTCACCGCCTGCGCCGCCGGCATGGCGGAGTGGACGCCGCATTTGCGCGCTTCATACGATGCCGCCGAAACGACCCCCCGACCCTCGGGCGTTCCGCCGACGATGACGGGCCGGCCCCGGAGGTCGGGGCGATCCCTCTGCTCGACTGCAGCGTAGAAAGCGTCCATATCGACGTGAAGGATGATTCTCTGCGTCGCCGGCATAGAGGTCGCCTCTCCGATCGTAGGTTCGAGGGCACCGGCACGGTTCCCTGCGGGTGAGGCACGGATCCACCGGTCAGGGGATCCCGTCCGCTGAGCGCCGCCGTGCGACAACGAAGGCAAAGTCGCTCGAGAACTCGCCGCTGGCGAGGGCCGCACGCTCGGCGGCGTAGGCGCGTTCGAGGGCCGCTCGATGCTCGGGGTTGTCTGCATCGAAGTTCTGAGAGATGCCGACGAGAAGCCAGTTCAGGATCGTGCCGCCGTACTCGATGCATTCCAGGGCGGGGAAGCAGCGCCGGAGCAGGGGGAGAATGCGGTTGGACCGCACCGCCTCGGAGGGATCGTGGCCGATGATCTCCCGGAGGGAGGGGCGGACGAATCGCTCCTTCAACCCACCCTCGGGCAGACGGCGGAGGTCTTCGGGGAGGTCTGAGAGCAGGGCGTTGACGAGGTCGACCTGGCGCTGGGGTATCTGAAAGCGGGCGGGGCCGACGTATTCGTTGATGACGAAGATGCCCCCCGGCTTGAGGGCGCCGCGGACCTCGCGGAAGACGTGCTCGAGCCGGCGGAGGTGATGGAGCGCCATCCAGGCCACGATGATGTCGTACCTGCGGGGTTCGAGGTGGGCTCGCTCGACATCGTGAACGCGGTAGGAGAGGCGATCCGACAGGCCGGCGGCCTCGGCCGCGCGCCGAGATACCTCGATGGCCTCGGGCGAAACGTCAACACCCTCCGCGGAAACACAGATCCCGTGCTTGATGAAGTCGCGTTCGATGTGTCCGAAGCCACTGCACAGGCTCAAGGCGAGCGGGCGTGGCTGAGGGCAGTACCGCGCGGCGACATAGTGGTACCAGTCCTTGCCGGCGAGCTGCGGGAAGACGTACCGCCGGAGGATGTCCTCGACGCCCAACCAGCCCTTCGTTCGCCACTCCACTCCTGCGTCGAGCCCGGCGGCGGATTCGCCCCACACCTCGGACACGCGCCCCTTGGCCTTTGGGGCGATGGGGAGCGCGCCTCTCATGCGCCAGTAGGTGTCGTTGGCGGCGTCCTTGACCTTCCATCCGGCCGCACGGAGAGCGCGGTAGGCGGGTCGGAGTCCCGGGAGGCGCTTGAGGCGCTCTCTCCACGTTGGCACCTGCTCGGGCGTGCCCATGGAGCGCTAGGCCTGCAGGCCGGAGGCGAGACGGCTGAGCCAGGCGCTCATATCCCGCTTCGTCAAAGGTTCGGCGGGGTGGCCCGCGCCGGCGCGCGATCCGGCGATGAGCGATCCGCTCTTCTCGGGATCGATATGGGAGGCGGCCAGCGCGCGCGTGAGAATGTCCTCGAACTCGCCCCGGGCGACGAGCCGCTGCGGCTCGAAGAGCGAGACGCCGTCCATGGACCCGGTGCCGGCCATGATGCCGACCTGCCGGAGGCGGGAGGCGGCCTGCTCGTCGGCCTGGTCGAGGTCGGCGAATCGGAAGTCGCGCTCCAGCGGGGGCAGGACCGGGTCGAGGTGCCGGCAGAGGGCCTTGGCGACGTCGGCGCGAGCGGCGAACTGGGTGGGCGGAAGGCTGGCGGGGAAGGTAAAGCCGAACTCGCGCTGGAGCTGGGCGTTCTCGGGGAGGTGGCCGCAGCCGTGGCGGCACTCGCACCGGGGTGGAGTGAGGCCGGTGGTGGGCATCTCGCGAAGGATCTTGCGGAAGAGCCGATAGGGCTGCGACGACCAGATCTGGCGGAAGGAGGCTTCCTCCAGAGACCCGAGCCTGTTCTGGCAGGTGCAGCAGGCGTGGACCGCTCCGTGGACGTCGATGACGGTGAACCGGTGGCCGATGAAGCAGGCCATGTCGGCATAGGGCCAGCTTTGGGAGCGCGGTTTCTCGGCCGGTCGAATGTTGTCGGCGGCCAGGTCGACGCCCGCCTCTCTCGCCATTTCCTCCGCCTTCCCCAGGTCGTCGCGAACGCGTGCCCAGTCGTCATCGCTGAGCGCGAGATCGGTTGAGTCGAACGGAACCGGCCGCATGCCGCCGATGACGACGCCGGTGGCGCCGTGCTCGATGGCATCGCGGACGAGGTCGAGCAGCTCGCGGAAGTTCGGCTGGGAGAGGACCATGCTGACGAGGAGGCGGGGCTTACCCTCCGTTCGCTGCGAGAGCCGTTTGAGGAGCTTGAGGATGCGCGCCCTGTCTTCGGGCGGGCCGGCATGGACCTCGGCGTAGGTCTCGGGGGTGCCGGAGTCGATGGAGATGCTGAGCTGCTGGAGGCTCCACTCGCAGAGCCGGTCGGCCAGCTCCTCGGTGAGGACGCCGGCGTTGGTGGTGATGATGCTCCTCATGCCGAGGTCGCCGATGAGCTTGAGGATGTTCTGCGCCTTCGGGTGAACGAGGGGCTCGCCGCGGCCGGCGAGCCAGACTTCTTCGGTACCCATCGCGGCCATCTCGCGGAGGAGCGCCTCGACCCGCTCGAAAGGCATGTGCCAGGCGGGCGTCGGCTTGGCGAGGCGGGGGCTGTGGTCCCAGCACATCAGGCACTTATGGTTGCAGCCCGTGGTGGGCTCGAGAAGCAACCGCTGGGGGCCGCGGCTCGGCTCCTCGACGTACATCCGCTGGGCCCGCCCGAGCTGAATGCGGCGGAGCAGCGCGGGGGAGATCGCGCCGACGAGGCCGCGCGCCATTGCTTTGGCTGCGGACTTGAGGCGCGAGGCGGCGCTCATTGGATCGCGCTCCCGAGCATCACGGCCTCACACCTCGATCTCAAGGCCGTCTGTGCCAATGGTCAAATCCCCATCGTATCCCGCGGCTCGTATGCGATCCGCAAGGCCCGTCTCAACCGGCTCCAGAGTGTGGATGAGATGGGTCACGACAAGACGCGGGAGGCCGGCCGCGCTGAGCGCTTCGCCCAGCTCCTCCGGCGTGAAGTGCGCCAGCTCCACCACCGCGAGGTCGGCGCCCTGGGCCTCGGCGGCCGCCTCCTCCGGGCTGTCGAGGTCGCCGGAGAGGTAGAGGCTCTTTCCGTCCGCGACCACGCGGTAGGAGAGGGCCTGGCTCTCGGAGCGGACTCCGTGGTCTCGCCGGTTCTGCTCGCTGGGCTCCTGATGGCGGCTCCGGATGGCCTTCACCTCGAGGTCGCCCTCGCGCAGGACGCCTCCGCTCTCCGCGGGGCGCAACTCGAACTCGAACTCGGGCATCGGATAGAGATACACGAGGTGGAGATAGTCCCGAAGGCCGGAGAGCGACTGGCTCGGCACGTAGAGCGCGAGCGAGGCCCGGCGGTTGTTGAGCTGGAGCCACTGCAGGAGCGCGGCCAGCCCGCCCACATGGTCCGCATGCAGGTGGGTGATGAAGATCGCCCGCAGCGCGTCGGGGGGAATCTCCATCCGGGCGAACTGGGAGGCGGCCCCTTCACCGGCATCGAAGAGGTACAGGTCCCCCCCGCGCCAGAGGCCGATGGCGGTCGTGTTCGGCCGGGTCTTCGTGGGGAAGCCGGCGGCGGTGCCGAAGAAGGTGAGCTTGAGCTGGTCGGTCATGTCGCACCTGTGTCGTCATGGAGTTTCTTCGGCGGCAGGGAGTCGAGACCCTGCGCTCGAGGCGAGGGAGGCGCCTGGCGCCCCGTCGGAAAGTCAGCTCGCGGCGGGGGCCGTCCCGGCCATCTTGGCGTAGTCATTGATGGTGACGAGGTTGAACTCCTCCCCTTCCCTGCGGCTGGAGAGGGCGAGCAGGAGGGCGCGGGCGGTGTCCAGGGAGGTGAGGCAGGGGATGGCGAGCTCGACGGAGGCGCGGCGGATGCGAGCGCCCTCGCGCTCGGGGTTCTTCTCCGGGGAGAGGGTGTTGAGGACGAGGTGGATCTCGCCGGAGCGGATCAGGTCGATGATGTTTTGCGTGCCCTCGCTGATCTTCTTGACGGGCGTGGCGGCGACGCCGACCTTCTCCAGGTGCTTGTGGGTCCCGCCGGTGGCGTAGATTCGGAAGCCGAGATCGGCGAACTCGCGAATGAGGTCCCCCGCCTCCTCCTTGTCGCGATCGGCAATCGTGGCGATGAGCGTGCCCCGGGTCGGCACCTCGACCCCGGAGGCGATCATCGCCTTGTAGAGCGCCTTGGAATAGTCGGGATCGACGCCCATGATCTCGCCGGTGGACTTCATCTCCGGCCCGAGGTTGATGTCCACCTCGGTGAGCTTGGAGAACGAGAACACCGGGGCCTTGACCGCGTAGTAGGGCCGCGCCGGGAAGAGGCCGGGGGTATACCCGAGGTCCCGGATCTTGCGGCCGAGCATGCACTTCGTGGCGACGTTGACCATCGGGATTCCGGTGACCTTCGAGAGATACGGGACCGTCCGGCTCGCCCGCGGGTTCACCTCCAGCACGAACACCGTGCCCGCGGAGTCGAGGACGAACTGCATGTTCATCAGCCCCTTGACCTTTAGGGCTCGCGCCAGCCGGGTGGCGCGGTCAACGACCGTCTGCTGGACGTCGGCGCTCAGGGTGATGGGCGGGCAGACCGCCATCGAGTCGCCGGAGTGGACGCCGGCGCGCTCGATATGCTCCATGATGCCGGGGATGAGGACGTCCTCGCCATCGCAGATCAGGTCCACCTCCAGCTCCGTGCCTACGACGTACTTGTCTACGAGAATGGGGTGGCGGGGGGAGACGTCGGTGGCGAGGTGCATGTACGAGACTAGCTCTTCTTCGGAATAGCAGATCTCCATGGCGCGCCCGCCGAGGACGTAAGAGGGTCGGATGAGGACGGGGTAGCCGATCTCCCGCGCGGTCTCGGCCGCCTCCTGGACGGAGGTGACGCCGCGGCCCGGCGGCTTCGGGATGTCCAACTCCCGAAGGAGCCGCTCGAAGCGGTCGCGGTCCTCCGCGATGTCGATGCCCTCGAACTGGGTGCCGAGGATCGGGACGCCGTTCTCGTGAAACACCCCCGCGAGGTTGATGGCGGTCTGGCCGCCGAACTGGACGACGACGCCCTCGGGCCTCTCCCGGCGGATGATGTGGAGGCAGTCTTCCTCGGTGATCGGCTCGAAGTAGAGCTTATCGGAGGTATCGAAGTCGGTGGAGACGGTCTCCGGATTGTTGTTGATGATGATGGACTGGTAGCCCTCCTCGCGAAGCGCCCAGACGGCGTGGACGGTGCAGTAGTCGAACTCGATCCCCTGACCGATGCGAATGGGTCCGGCGCCGATCACGATCACGCGGGGCTTATCTGCGACCTCGACCTCGCACTCGGTCTCATAGGTCGAGTAATAGTAGGGCGTGACGGCCTCGAACTCGGCGGCGCAGGTGTCCACCATCTTGTAGGGCGGAATGAGCTTGAGGCCGGTGCGGCGCCCGCGGAGCTCGGGCTCCGAGATGCGGAGCATGTCCGCGATCTCGTGATCGGAGAAGCCGAAGCGCTTTGCGCGATGGAGCAGCTCATCCGTGAGCCCGTCGGCCCCGGCATCGTGGATCTCCTTTTCGAGGTCCACGATGTTCTTGATCTTCTGGAGGAACCAGGGATCGATGCGGGAGAGGTCGTGCACCTCCTCCACCATCAGGCCGCGCCGAAACGCCTCGGCGACGGCGAAGAGGCGCTCGTCGGTGGCGTGGCGGAGACACTCCTCGATCTGCATTTCGCTCCACTGGGAGACGGTGCGGGAGCGCAGGCCGTAGGCGCCGATCTCCAGGGAGCGGATGCCTTTGAGGAGGGCGGCTTCGAAGGTGCGCTCGATGGCCATGACCTCGCCGGTGGCCTTCATCTGGGTGCCGACCCTGCGGTCGCCGAGGGCGAACTTGTCGAAGGGCCAGCGGGGGATCTTGGCGACGATGTAGTCGATGGTCGGCTCGAAGCAGGCGAGCGTCTTCTGGGTTACGGCGTTGGGGATCTCGTCGAGCCGCAGCCCCACGGCGATCTTGGCGGCGACGCGGGCGATGGGGTAGCCGGTGGCCTTGGAGGCGAGGGCGGAGGAGCGGCTGACGCGCGGGTTGACCTCGATCACGTAGTACTCGTAGCTATCGGGGTTGAGCGCGAACTGGATATTGCATCCACCCTCGATCCCGAGCGCCCGGATGATCTTGAGGGAGGCGGTGCGGAGCATCTGGTACTCCTGGTCGCCGAGGGTCTGGGCGGGGGCGACGACCATGGAGTCTCCCGTGTGCACGCCCATGGGGTCGAGGTTCTCCATGCTGCACACGGTGATACAGGTGTCGGCGGCGTCCCGCATCACCTCGTACTCGATTTCCTTCCAGCCGATGACACAGCGCTCCAGCAGGATCTGATGGATCATGCTCATCTTGAGGCCGCGTCCGCAGATCTCGCGGAGATCGTTTTCGTTCCAGGCGATGCCGCCCCCGGTGCCGCCGAGCGTGTAGGCGGGGCGGATGATGACGGGGTAGCCGATGGTCCGCACGAATTCCATCGCCTCGTCGATGGTGGTGATGATGGCGCTGTCGGGAATGGGCTCGCCGATGGAGCGCATCGTCTCCCGGAAGCGATCGCGGTCCTCGGCGCGCTCGATGGCCTCGAGGGACGTGCCGAGCAGGTCCACGTCGAACTTGTCGAGGACGCCGGCGCGAGCGAGCTGGGTGGCGAGATTGAGGCCGGTCTGCCCGCCGAGGGTGCCGAGAAGGCCCTGCGGCCGCTCCTGCTCGATGATGCGGGCGGCGAACTCCAGCGTGAGCGGCTCCACGTACACCCGCTCCGCCATGTTGGTGTCGGTCATGATGGTGGCGGGGTTGGAGTTGATGAGGACGACCTCCATGCCCTCCTCGCGCAGGGCCTTACAGGCCTGCGTCCCCGCGTAGTCGAACTCCGCCGCCTGCCCGATGACGATTGGGCCGGAGCCGATGACCATCACCTTCTTAAGATCAGTGCGACGTGGCATTGAGTCTCCTTATGCTGTGGTAACCGAACGCGAACCGCAATTCTCAGTAAACCTCCGGCACGATCTCCGCCCACCGCTTGGGCTCACGAATCCGGTCCACGAACTGCTTGAAGATGCCGCGGCTGTCGAGGGGGCCGGGGCTCGCCTCCGCGTGGTATTGAATGGAGAAGGCGCGCAGCTCCTCGTGATCGAGCCCTTCGACCGTCTGGTCGTTCAGGTTGATCTGCGTGACTTTCACGCCACTCCCCTCAAGTGTCGCGGGATCGGCGGCGTAGCCGTGGTTCTGCGCGGTGATCTTGACGCGGCCGGTTACGAGATCTTTCACGGGATGGTTGCCGCCGCGGTGGCCGAACTTGAGCTTGAAGGTCTTCCCGCCGAGGGCGTGGGTGAGCATGTGATTGCCGAGACAGATGCCGAAGATCGGCACCTTGCCGAGCAGCCCGCGGACGGTGTCCATGGCGTAGCCGAGACGGGCGGGATCGCCGGGGCCGGGTGACAGCACCACCCCATCCGGCTTCTCTTCGCGCACTTGATCGGCCGTCGTCTTGCAGGGCATGACGAGGGGCCGGCAGCCAAGCACGTGGAGGTTCCGCAGGATGCCGGCGCGCATGCCGTAGTCGAGACAGACGATCTTCAGGCGATCCTCGAAGTCGATGCGCGGCTGGGCCTTCCCGGCCTGCACGTCGGGCTGCCATTCATAGGGAGTGGGGGTGCTGACCTGCTCGACCAGATCGATCTCGCCGTAGCTCGGGCTCGCCTCGATCTTCTGGAGAAGCTCCTCGGGGGTGTCTTCCGTGGAGATGCCGCCCATCATCACCCCGACGGTGCGGAGGCGGCGCGTCAGGGCGCGGGTGTCCACCCCGGCAATGCCGACGAGGCCGTGCTCCCCGAGGAACTCGCCGAGCGAACCGTCGGAGCGGAAGTTGCTGGGCACTTCGCAGAGCTCTCGCACGACGAGGCCGGCGGTCTGACAGCGACTGGACTCGAAGTCCTCGTCGTTGGCGCCGTAGTTCCCGATGAGCGGATAGGTGAAGGTGAGGATCTGTCCTCGAAGGGAGGGGTCGGTGAGGCACTGCTGGTAGCCGACCATGGCGGTGTCGAAGACGACTTCGCCGAGCGTGCAACCCGTCGCGCCGATGCTCTCGCCCTCGAAGGCGGTTCCGTCCTTCAACACGAGAATGGCTTTCACTCAGTCACTCCTGCGTTCAGCATGCTTCCTTCTCTCATCACGACCCGGCCGCCGACGATCGTTGCGACCGGCTTGCCTCGCAGCTTCCGCCCGGCGAAGGGGCAGTTCCTCGCCTTTGACTGAAATCGCTCTGGATCGACAACCCAGGTCTGCTCTGGATCGAATAGGGTGATATCGGCCGCCCCGCCTTCGCGCAGCGCCGGCGGAGCGATGCCGAGCACGGCCGCGGGCCCGGCGGTCAGTGCGGCAACCACAGTCGCGGCGTCGACTCGATCGGCGTGGACCAGGCCTGTCCAGATCACGGCGAGCGTCGTCTCGAGTCCGATCACGCCCGGCGGCGCGGTGTCGTAGGGCCGGGCCTTCTCCTGCGACGAGTGCGGCGCGTGGTCGGAGGCGATGACGGTGAGAACGCCGGCCGCCAGGGCGCTGCGCACGGCGGCCCGATCGGCCGGCGAGCCGAGCGGGGGATTCATCTTGAACCTGGCGTCATGGGCCGGCGCGTCATCTTTGGAGAGCACGAGATGGTGCGGTGTCGCCTCTCCGCTGACGCGCAGCCACTTGGCCCTGGCGCGAGCGATCAGCTCGACCTCCTCGGCGAGGCTCACGTGGGAGAAGTGCACGGGCCAGTCCATCTCGGCGGAGAGCCCGATGTCGCGCGCGACCATCTCGGGGCCGTCGACGTGAACGGTGAGGGGCAGGCCGGCGCGCTTGGCGGCGGCGAAGGCCTGCCGCATGACGTCTGCGTCGCCGACGGAGAGGCCGTCGTCGCTGGCGGCGACCGCGCCGGCGGCCCGCAGGGCGGCGATATCGACGACCTCCTCCCCTCTCTGGCCGACCGTGATGGCGCATTTCGGGAGAACTCTGACCGCCGCCTCACGCGCTGCAATCTCCCGGACGCGCGCCAGCCGCTCGGGGGAATCGGTGGGTGGGGAGGTGTTCGGCTCGCAGGCAACGGCGGCGAACCCGCCGGCGGCGGCGGCGCGGGTGCCGGTAGCTATCGTCTCCTTATACTCCTGCCCGGGCTCTCGCAGATGGACGTGGAGGTCGATCAGCCCGGGCAGCACCCAGAGGCCGTCGGCCTCGATGATGTCCGCGCCGGGGGCTTCGACCTCCCCTACTCCCGCGATAATGCCGCCCCGGAGGAGCAGATCGCCGGTGCCGTCCACTCCGGAACCGGGATCGAACAGCCGTCCGCTTCGTATCAGGAGGTCGCTCACTCGGGCGCTCCGTGTGCCACCGGCGAAGGGATCTCGTGCTCGCAGTAGGCGCACGCTACCAGGTCCGGGTCGTGCTTCGCGAACATGAACTTGGACGCCAGGTAGGGCTCGTGGTTCGTCACGCAGGTCGGATTCGGGCACGGGAGCGTCGCCAGCTTGCGGAAGTCGACCTCCCGCCGAGGCTGCGGGCGATAGTCGCCCTTCCGCGAGCGCTTCACCGTCACCGGGCGCTTTCCGAGCAGGGCCGCCAGCAGCGCCATCCTGACCGGCAGGCCATAGGCGGCCTGGCGGAAGTAGACGGCCCGGGGGTCGCGGTCGAGGTTATAGTCGAGCTCATCCACCCGGGGGAGCGGATGCATGACCAGCGCGTCCGGCCGCGCTCGGGAGAGAAGCTCCTCGCTAATGGCATAGCCGCGCTTCGCCGCTTGGTAGGCCTCTTCCGACTCGAACCGCTCCTTCTGCACGCGGGTGACGTACACGGCGTCGAAGGTCGAGAGCACCTCGGTGGCGAGGGCTTTCTGGCGCCCGCCCTTTCGCTTCAGGGATTCGGGGTCGGTGACTACATCCCCGAGGCTGTGATACTCGGCGGGCCGGCAGTCGAACTCCTTGTCCAGACGGGCCAGCAGGTGCTTCGGCATCTCGAGGCCGGGGGGCGAGACGAAGGTGACGTTTGCGCCGAAGCGGGCCAGCCCGAAGGCGAGCGAATGGACGGTGCGCCCATAGCGCAGATCGCCCACGAGGGCGACGCTCAGGTCGCGCAGCTTCCCCTTCTCGCGGCGAATCGTGTAGAGGTCCAGCAGCGTCTGGGTGGGGTGCTCGTGGGCGCCATCGCCGGCGCTGATCACCGGCACGGAGGCGAAGTCGGCGGCGACGCGGGCGCTGCCTTCGAGCGGATGTCGCATCACGACGATGTCGGCGTAGGACTCGATGATCCGCACGGTGTCGGCGATAGTCTCGCCCTTCGCCACGGAGGTCATGCGGGCGTCGGCGACGCTGATGACCCCGCCGCCGAGCCGCTGCATGGCGGCCTCGAAGGAGAGCCGGGTGCGGGTGCTGGGTTCGTAGAACAGCGTGCAGAGGATGCTCCCGTCGGCGATCTTGAGAGAGGCCTTGCGCTGCTCATCCATCTCATCGGCGAGGTCGAAGACGGCTTCGATCTCACGGTCGCTGAAGTCGAAGATGGAGACGAGGTCGCGTTGTTCCAGGGTCACTGGCTATCTCTCCTCGGGGGGGTGCTCGATGTAGACCACCTCCGCGCCATCGGTGTCGGCGAGATGGACTGTGACGCGCTCCCGGCGGGAGGTCGGGATGTTCTTTCCCACGTAGTCGGGCCGTATCGGAAGCTCGCGGTGCCCGCGGTCCACGAGCACGGCGAGCTGCACCTCGGCGGGCCGGCCGTGCTCGATGAGCGCATCGAGCGCGGCGCGGACGCTACGCCCGGTATAGAGCACGTCATCCACGAGGATGACGTGCTTCGTCGCCAGATCGAAGTCGAGGGAGGTGCGTGACGTCTCGCCGTTGTGCGGACGATCGTCGCGGTGGCGCCCGATGTCGAGCTCACCCACGGGGACCGCCTGGCCCTCGAAGCGCTCGATGAGTCGACCGAGGCGATGGGCCAGCGGGACGCCGCGGGTGTGGACGCCGATAAGGCAGAGGTGCTCCGCGCCCTTGTTCCGCTCGAGGATCTCGTGGGCGATGCGGGTGAGCGCGCGCCGAATGTCGTTCTCGTCCAGGATGCGGGTGGCACCGTCGAGGGGCTTGCGGCGGGCCATAGAAACAGCGCCGCCCTCGCTCATGGGGGCAGGCGCTTGCCGTCTGTTCGATCTTCCTGGGCTCACCTTTATCAGCCTCTCCGGACTGGGTTAAAAGGATCCCAATACTGCTGAAGCCTTCGTGCCGGAAGAAAGGATAGCAGAGAGGGGGCGCCGCGTCAAGCGCGCCGCGACCCGCGGTATTCGGCGAGCGCGTTGCCCCCTCTACAGCGGCAGATCGAACGCCCGGTAGATGAACACCGCCATCTGGTCGCGGGTGACGATGATCTCCGGGCGGTAGCGGCCGTCGTCGTAGCCTTCGGTGACCTCTTCCTGCACGATGAACTCGATGTAGGTGTAGGCCCAGAAGCTTTCCGAGACATCGGGAAACGTGGGCGTGCTCGGCGGCTCGAAGTCGGCGAGGCCCTCATCTCCGGTGGGATCGACGATGGAGCGGGCGAGAAAGGCGGCCATCTGGCCGCGATCCACGGGCTCGAGCGGGCGATAATCGCCCTCCGGGAATCCCTTGACGATGTTCTTGCTGACGGCGAACTCGATGTGCCGGTAGGCCCAGTGGGTCTCGGGCACATCCGGGAACCTGGGTGGGCCGGGCGGCGTGGGAACGTTCGCGTCGCCCCCCGCCACGGCGCGGGCGATGAACACCGCCATCTGGTCGCGGGTCACCTGTTCGGTCGGTCGATACCGCCCGTCATCATACCCGCCGACGATCTGGGCTTTGACGCAGGCCTCGATCTGGTCGTGGCCGAACGCACCAAACGGCACGTCGGGGAACCGCGGCGAGGCCGCGACAGTCACGACAAGGCGAACGACCTGGCCGTTGAGGGTGTCCGCGACCCAGACCGAGCGGTCCCCTCTGTTCACCGAGATGCCCAAGGAGCCGAAGAAGCCGCCCGTGCGCGACAGCTCGGTGCCGGTCCTGGAGAGGTGGACGACCTCGTGGCTCTCCGAGTCCGCGACCCAGCAGAAGCCGTCATTCGGGTCCACAGACACCGCGACGGGATGGCGTAACCCGCTCTTACGCACGAGCTCGGACCCGTCCACCTTCAGGCGGACCACCTGGCCGTTGAGCATATCGGCCACCCAGCAGGTCCCGTCCGATGGGTTGACGGACACGGACGAGGGCCGCTCGAACCCGCTGCTGCGGGAGAGCTGGCTTCCCTCCTCGGCCAAGTGGACGACCTCGTTCTGGCCGGTGCTGGCAACCCAGCACGAGCCGTCCGACGGATTCACGGAGACGGACAGCGGAGAGAGGAGCTTCCCGCCGCGGAAGAGCTGCGTTCCATCCGGTGCGAGGTGAACGACCTGATGGTTCCCGGTGTCCGCCACCCAGCAGGTGCCGTCCGAGCGGTTGACGGAGGCGGAGCGGGGCGCCGAGAATCCACCGACCCTGCGGATGAGCGTGCCGGCGGCGGTGAAGTGCGCCACGCTGTTGCTCCCGGTCTCGGCGACCCACCAGGAGCCGTCCGTTGGGTTCACGGATATCGATCCAGGCGAGGAGAAGGTGCTCCTGTCGTAGGTCTTGCTCCCGGCCTTGCTCAGGTGCACGACTCGGTTCTCGCTCGGGTCTGTCAGCCAGCAGGACCCGTCGGCCTCGTTCGCCGAGACGGAGATCGGCGCCACGAACTCGCCCAGGCGCAACAGAGCCATGGCGTTTCGGTTCAGCTTGACGAGCTCGCCGGCGCACCCATCGGCTACCCAGCAGGAGCCGTCGTTCGGATTGGCCGACATCCCAACCGGGCAGCCGAAGGTCCCTCCGCGGAAGATGATGATCCCGCCGGAGGCGATGTGTTGGATGCGGGAGTTCCCGGTATCGGCCACCCAGCAGGAGCCGTCCGCGGCGTCGACCGAGACGGAGGCGGGGAACGAGAACCCGGCGACGCGAAGCTGCTGCACGCCGGCGGCGGAGAGGCGCACCACGTCGTCGTTGAACGTGTCTGCGACCCAGCAGGAGCCGTCGATCGGATTGACGGACACGCTCTCCGGGCCGAGGAACCGACCTGTCTCCGACAGCACGCTCCCGGCGGCGGACAGGTGGACGACGCGGTCTTTGTCGGTGTCGGCCACCCAGCAGGTGCCCCTGGCGGCGTTCACCGAGACGCCGAGCGGGTTCGAGAACCCGCCGGCCCGAAGCTGCTCCTCTCCCGTCTTGGAGAGACGGACGACCTGGTTGTTTCCCGAATCGGCCACCCAACAGGAGCCGTCGTTGCGGTTGACCGAGACGGACGACGGCTTCTCGAAGCCTCCGATCCGAAGCTTCTCCGAGCCGTTCCTGTCGAGGAGCACGACCTGGTCATTGAGCGTATCGGCCGCCCAGCAGGTCCCGTCCTGTCCGTTGACGGAGACGGAGGCGGGCGCCCAGAAGCCATCGGTCTTGCTGAGGACCTGGCCGTCGGCGGACAGATGCATCACGCTGCTGCCCGTCGCCGCCCAGCAGGAGAAGTCGTCCGTGTTGACCGAGACCGCGCGGGCGGCGCCAAATGGGGTGCGAAGAGTCTCCGCCACTTGCTCGGCGGCATAAAGGGGTGACGACGCGATCAGCAGCAGCGGCACGAGAACCAGGCGAAGAGGCGCTCTCACAGCATCCACCTCCATGCCCAGCAGGGGCTTGGATTCGGCCCGCGTCCCGGCGCGTTCGGACCGCCTGAGCGGCCGTCAGTACCAATGTTCTGAGGGGACCTGCAAGCATCCTCTTGTCGGGATGGCAGCAGGGGCGACATTCAGCCGGGTTTGGCGGGGCACCTGAACAACAGCGTCCTAATCCCCGCCCTTACCGAGCATCACGGGGCGACTGGTGAGGCCCGCCTCGTGCAGGGGAAGCACGGAAGCGTCGGCGAGGCCCCTACTCCCCCATCGCCTTCACGACGACGCGCTTGCGCCGCTGGCCGTCGAACTCGGCGTAGTAGATCTGCTGCCAGGGACCGAGGTCCAGGTCGCCGCCGGTGATCGGGAGGACGACCTGATGGTGTAGGAGCAGGCTCTTCAGGTGCGCGTCGCCGTTGTCCTCGCCGGTTCGGTGGTGGTGGTAGTCGGGGCCTTTGGGCGCGAGCTGGTCGGCCCACTCGTCGATGTCCTGGATGATCCCCGACTCGGCGTCGTTCACATAGATGCCGGCGGTTATGTGCATGGCGGAGACGAGCACCATACCGTCCTGAATCCCGCTATCGCGCACGATGCGAGCGACCTCCTCAGTGATGTTGAGGTACTCGCGGGGACGCCCGGTGTTGAACCAGAGATACTCGGTGGCGAACTTCATGGCCTCTCCTCACAGATTCTGGTCGACGAGTTCGGCCCCGATGGCGGCGTACCGCTCGCCGGCCGATTCTTCGAGCATCGAGTTCATCGCTTCATAACCTCCCAGCGATAGGGCGCCGGACATCGGGACGTAGTTGGTGACGACATCGCAGTTGGCGCCGACGATAACCTGCTTGCCCCGGCAGGCGTGCTTGACCGCGAGCCCGATCTCACACCAGACCTCGTTCGGCAGCCCGAGGACGCCGACGTCGTTGAACCCGACGAAATGGAATGGCAGGGTGATGGTGCCCCGGTGCCAGTCGATCTCACCATTCCCCCAGCAGCGCAAGGCCCAGTCGAGTGCCCGCTTGACCGCGGCCGGATCCGTCCCGCGCCGGGCGAGGGAAGCATGCCGCGCGGCCGCCTTCCCCACGGGCCAGCGGCCCGCATACTTCCTCACATCCGCGTGAACGGCGAATCGCTCCCTGGGCCCGAGGAGAGTGACTCTCTCCAACGCCTGCCAGGTGAGGTCGCGGCGCCGCCGCAGCAGCTCGTTGGCGAGCGACCGCCCGACCCGCACCATCTCCGCTTCGCTGTTGCTCGGGTACAGCGGCTTGACATCGCCGCACGGGCCGTTGACGAAGAGGGCCGGCGCGCCGGTGGCCTTCTCTATCGCCCCGCAGAGTACTCCCGGATAGTCCGCGGAGATGCGGCCGGTGATGCTCTTCCGCCATATGACCGGGTGGGCGGAGAAGCGGACGATGCTGCCGAGCGACCGGCCCCGTTTCGTGCGGAAGGCGAGCCATTCGAGGTGCGGATCGACGGGGCCCTCCAGGTACACGTTCCGGGGAATGCTCTTCAGCAGCGCCATCTGCTTGCCCGAGAGAGCCCGCTGTCCCGGCTGGGGATCGCGCTCCGGCTCGAGGTAGAAGGGGCTCCAGATGTTGCGACCGGTGCAGATGAAGTCGCGGATCTGCTCGCCGACCTCCTCGGTTCCCTTCTTCAGGTCCACCGTGATATTGCGATTGAAGAGGATGCTGACAGCGCCGAGGCCGTGCCCCACGACGGCCCTTCGGTTGACGCTGTAGCGCCGGCCGACATCCACTCTCCGGTAGGCCAGTTCAGCCGGCCGTGCCTTCCGCCGCGCCTCGGCGACGGCCGCGGCCAGCAGGCGAGCGAGCGCCTCCGCACGAAACTCAGCGCCGGCATGGGTGTGGCTGTAGAAGATGACGGTGCGATCGGCGGGGATCCGGCACGCCTTCGCCAGACGCGACTTCAGGGCCGCGCTCCGGCCAGGGGTGAGCCCCATCGCGTCGAGCGAGATCAGGACGAGGGGCTGTTCGCCGGCGTCAGCGTAGAGCACTCGCCCGCAGAGATCATCGCGGACACCGAAGCCACCAAGCATCCCGGCGCTGGTGACTGCAACTCGCGCGAACCCCACTCGCGGCCGCGTCGATTGCGCCATGACTGCCTCCTACGGATTCTCTTGCATTACGGTTACAACCGTAATGCAAGAGAATCTGCTGGGTGAGCCTCACGCCGTGCGCGGTAGAGTTTCTTGCATTATGGGTGCGCCTAACCATAATGCCAGAAACTCTAGAGGCTCACGGCCGCAGCATCGACTTCTCTGCTCGGTCGGCGATGCCCTTCGGCGGCGTCGGCGGCGCCCGCGGCGCCAGCGGCGTCGGCGGCCTCGGGCCTGAGAGCGGCTCTCCGGGCCAAAGCGAAGCCGGACGCATCCTGCTTCCAGAAGCGTCCGGCTCGCGGCTCTGGGCAAAGGCGGGGCAGTCTATTGGTCTAGGAGTCGCCCTCCGCGCCGTCAGATCGGGGCGGCGCGGCCGCGCTCTGCGGCGCCAGCTCGGTCCATTTCGCGACGATCTCGGCCGCTCTGCTTCTGACCTGCGGGGACGGGTCATTCCTGGCGAGACGAGCAAGCTCCCCCGCCGCCTCGTCTCCTCCCACCATCGCCAGCCCTTCCACTCCGGCGAGACGGTCTTCGGAGTCGGAAGATGCCAGCTCCTCTCTGAAGTCCTCCACCGTCCAGCGTCTGCTCATCACATAGGAGATCGTCTCCAGCGCGCGGTCGCCGCACTCCGCGGGCGCGTTCCGGGCGGCGGCCAGCAGCCGACGAAGGGCGGCCTCTTCGCCCTGCTGGAGCAGCTCGAACGCCTGGGCGCGACGGGTGACGTCGGCCAGCAGCTCGACCATGGGCTGGCTCACGCCGCGGGATACGAAGCCGTAGGCCGCGGACACGACCGCCTCGCGCACCGAGGAATCGTCGTCGCCTGTGAGCGCGAGCAGCTCGCGCGCCGCATCGTCGCTCTTCGGCACCATCGCGGCGAGCGCCTCGACGGCGCGGGCCCGGACCGAGCCCTCTGTATCCGACAGGCGAGCCCGAACCGCATCGCAGTGAACTCCGGCTTTCTCGCCGAGCTGTGCGAACGCGTACAGGACGCTGGCTCGCACAGACGGGTCGGCGTCAGCGGCAATCTCCGCCAGGGCACCTGCGCAGTCGGCCGCACCGGCCTCACCCAGCACGCCCGCCACGACCAGGCGGGCCCGCGGGTCCGCGCTCTTGAGGTAGGGCAGAAGAACATCGGCGTGGCCCTGTTCGGCCAGCTCCCAGAGGCCCTGCGCGGCGGCCTTGCGAAGGGCGACGTTTTCGTCGGCCAGAGAGCCGATCAGCTCTTTCGCCTGTGCCGCGGGCTCATCGGCGGCCTCGCTCTGAGGTTCGCTTCGCTCGGGCCGCGCGGCGCCCACCGTCAGCTCAACCGATCCCTGGACCTTGGCCTCCCGACGGGAGTCCGGCGGGAGGTCGGAGATCGCCTTGCTGCCCCCTTCCGGGGCCAGTACCAGGTACCCATCCACGATTCTACAGGTGACGACATCCGGATGCTCCTCCGAGGCGGGGGCGGGGGGCGGCGCAGGGGCTTCCCGGTCTCCTTCGGCAAATGCCGCCGGCTCCGCCTCATCGGCCCGAGACCGCCGACGGAGCCAGAGGGCGAACAGAGCGACCGCGAGCAGACAGCCGACCCCTGCCAGGGCCCAAACCAGATGGCGCCGAGGAGACGCATCGGCGCTCTGCGTCACGGTCAACGCGGGCGGGAGAGGCGGTTTACCCGTCACCCCGGCCTCAACAGACTCGGGCGCGCTCGCCCCAGTGGAAGCCGGTGCGGGGCCGGGCTTCGGTTGGTCAACCGGCTCGTCCGGGGCCGCTGTCTGCGGCGCGGCCGGCTGCGGCGCGCTCTGAGCGACCTTCGGCGAAACAGGCCTGGTCTGTGCCGGGGACGCCTGCGCTGCGGCCGGCGCAGCACCGGCACCTCCCGGCTTCTCGACATGCCCCCTTCGGCCTCTCGGTCGCGGCGCGGCCGGGACCGGCGCCGTCCACTCTTCGGCAGAGGCGATCTCGCTCTGGTCCGACACCTGCACTCTCAGGCGGCCGCTCTCCGTCGTGGATACGGCGCGATAGCGCAACTCCTGCGCCGGAACCATGAGGTCGAGAACGATGCGCGTGACCAGAGGATCGGCGGAGAACTGGCCGATTCGGACCCCCTCCACTTCCGGATGGGCGCTGGGCAGGTGTGCTGTCAGGCCCGGCTTCCAGAGGAATCCCGGCAGGTCCACCACGAGTCGGTCGGGCTCGCGCAGCGGGAACACCGTGAAAGGCGGTGTCCTCAACGCGGTGGTCACCACCTGCACCTCGAGCTCCTCGGCGCCGGTGGTCGCCTCGACGCTCTCCACGATCTTCGACTCCGCCGACACCGGCGCCGCACTGCCGGCTCCTCCGCCCAGCATTGCGGCCAGCAATACGATGGCTGCAAGGATGGCTAGATAACCGGATGGACGCAGGCCGAGTCGCCGTCGACTTAGTTCTCGGGCAGCTTCGCGCGGTGTGCTGTGATGCAGTTGTGTGATGGGCATCGAGTCGTCCCCCGCCAATCGGAATCTGCTGCTGTCGCCGCCCGCGGCGGCGTGCAGCGCCGACACGCGCAGTTCCAGGGATTGCGCACGGGTCTTCTTCCACACCAGGAGTAATCTGTATTATGCGGACCGAGCTTCGCGACCGGGGGGTGTGGGAGGGGAAACGGCGGCTCGGGGCGAACCACCGCGACTGGAGTTGCCCGTCATTTCTCTGGCGAGGGAGGCCTGCGTGTCAAGCCGCACGGGTTCCAGGCGACAGCGTGCTTGGCCGCATCGGCGCCGACCCGGAGCCGCACGGCGTCTGCCACACCCCCGCCGCGCCGGGAAGGAGGTTCCGAATGGATGCATTCCTGTCTAGCCCCGCGCTGTGGGCCGCGATGGCGCTCGTGCTGATCGCAGCGGCCGCTTCGGCTCTGCTGTTGAGGTCCAGGGGCGAGCGAAGAAGCGACTTCCGGCGCATCATCACCCTGCTGCGAGCAACCGATCCGAGCACGCGGATTCAGACGCTGGAGAAGACGCTGGCCCTGCCCCCGCCAAAGCGCGCCGCGCTCGCCAAGATGCTGCGGTCGGAGCTCACGAGGTCGTCTCGGGGGGGGAGACAGTCCGCGCAGCAGGCGATAACGATCTGGTTCATCCGCCAGGTGCTCGCTTTGCTCGGCGATTCGCGGCCGGCGGTGAGGACCGACGCGGCCCGCGTCCTGGGCGCGGTGATGGGCCGGGGCGCGGCCCAGCTCGCCGGCGAGAAGGACGAGCCCGTGTCTCTGGCGCCGGCGGTGACGGCGGCCGTGGAGCTGGCCGGGGGACGGGTCCTCACCCAGAGCGACGCCATGCGCAGCGAGACCCGGGTGCTGGCGCTCGCCGAGATGCTGGAGGCCGGGCTTCGGCCGCTGGCCATCGGCTTGCGGGCCCTCGAGGGTGTTGAGGACGAGGCAATGGAGCCGCTGAGTTCCGCTCTTCGGGACCGGAGCCCGAGGGTCCGCCGAAGTCTGGTGGACGTGTTGGCCGCCATGGGCGGCGACCGGTCGATCGAGATGCTCCTGCCTCTGTTGCAGGACCCCAGCCCCGATCTTCGGGCGCAGGCGGCCCGCGCGCTGGGCAACCTGAGGGCGGAAATTGCCGCCTCTCAGCTGGTGAACCTGCTGCGCGACCCCATCGATGGGGTGCGCTCGTCGGCCGCCTCCGCCCTCGCCGAGATGGAGATGAAGGGGGCATGCAGCTCCATCATCGCCGCGCTGGTGGACGAATCCCGCCGGGAGGACTCTTCCGAGCGGGCTCGCGGGGCGATGATCGACGCCATTGTGGAGCTTTCCGACGGCGCTCGGGAGGACATGGAGCGAGCGCTCAAGACACTGCCCAGGCCGGTGGCGCGTTCCCTTGCGGGCGCGCTCGAAGCCGGCGGCGTGGTCGAGGGCTGGCTGACAGAGGCTGAATGGGAGGGCGCAGAGGATGTCCTGGCCGGCCTGCTCGCCAGCCTGGCGGACCTGGGCGTGTCGCGCCCGCTCCTGGAGGCGCTCGATTCGACGGCGGAGTGGGTGAGAGTCCAGTCCGCCGCCGCGCTGGGCCACAGCCGAGATCCGGCCTCGCTCACGGCGGTTACCGCGCTCTTCACCGATCCCGATGGGAAGGTCAGGGCGGAGGCCGTCAAGGCGGTGGCGCGGCAGGGAGAGCCGCCGGCGCTGCAGCCTCTCGCCAAGGCGGTCGCCGACCCGGATGGGACCGTCCGTCTGGCGGCCGTCGGCGGGCTGGCGGCGGTGCTGGCGGGGCGGGCCGGCTGGAAGGTTGAGCTGCTGCCGGGGGATCTCGATCTTCACGCGGCGCTCGGCGAATCGCAGCGTGCGTTGCTCCACGCGGCCGCGGATGGTCAGCCGGAAGTGCGCGCGGCCGCGGCGAGCGCGCTCGGGCTTCTCTCCTCGGCCGAGGCGGCCGACGCGCTGGTGGACCTGGGGCTCGCCGACGGCGACGAGCGCGTTCGGGAGGCGGCGACGGAGGCGCTCGGGGAGTGTGGCTTCCCGCAGAAGCGGCGCTTGCTGGCGGCCGCGCTGGAGGCCGAGGATGATACCCGGCGGGCGCGCGCCACCACGATGCTCGGGGTGCTCGGCGGGCCGGAGGCCGGCAAGCAGCTCGTGGATGCCCTCGACGACCGAACGCACGAGGTGAGAGCGGCCGCCCTCGAGGGTCTCTCCGGGGTTGAGGTGGCCGGGCTCAGCGACGGGCTGCGGCCTCACCTGAAGAACCCGGATCCGAGCGTCCGCGCC